>ENA-OWPI01002063-OWPI01002063.1-marine-metagenome-genome-assembly--contig:-NODE-2063-length-19824-cov-2.301261_pt1 | contig 19824 bp, 16 predicted proteins | sample MGYA00238138_ERZ651775 | MGnify/ENA primary metagenome ERZ651775 (study PRJEB26906, sample SAMN06265043) | marine metagenome | isolation source: Helgoland LTER site | place: Germany:Helgoland, sampling...
ATTACTTTTTTGCTTCGGTTGAGTCACTACTTGAGGCGCTTTATCAGCGCGGTATTCAGAAAATGGTCGCCGAATTGCCTCAGTCGCCTCGGGCCACCGATTGGCGCGAGATGATGGTGCTCTATATCGACGGCGTGCGCGATTTTTATCTTAACAACCGTGTGGAAATGATTCTCGCGCTGCTCCCGATATCACTTGTTGCTGTTAACGGAGTGAGCAGAGAGTTCGGTGGAACGCTTTTTAAATTGCTTCACCGGCAGGGCTTGGTGCGCAAGACACGCCAAATTGAAAGGGCCTGCGAAATGTGCTCAGAACTCGCAGATCTTGTCTGGCGTAAATCTCTTATTGAAAAAGGCACCCTCACTCCGGCTTATCATAAAGAAGCCAAGCGGGTTGTGATGGCCTATCTCGAAGTAGTGCTCGCAGACTGACGCGCAGTTTATTGCCAAGCAACCCGCTTCGAGCCTCAGTAGCCACTCGAGTCAGGCTTGCCGATTTGACTGCATGCGTAGATAGTGTAATGCCTCCATCGATTGTGAAGAGCGTGACATGTCGTATCAGTCATCAACACCGTTTATTAACGTCGAGCTTGACGCCAACTGCCTGACGATTGAGTTCAATCGGCCCGATGCTTTGAATGCGTTGCGCCCCGAGATGTTGTCTGAGGCGGCGCGATTAGTCGAGCAGGCCAATGCCGATGCCGATGTGATGGTGATCGTATTGCGCGGGGCGGGTAGGGCGTTTTCGGCAGGCGTAGACCTCAAGGTGTTGCAAGGCATCGAGCCTCAAGGCGGCATTATCGGTAATGTGTTTGATGAACCGGCGGCACAGCTGGCCGCGGCGATCCGGGACACCGGCGTGCCCGTGATTGCGCGCGCCGTGGGCGCCTGTTTTACCGGGGCGTTAGAAGTGGCCTTGCACTGTGACTTTGTCTACACCACCGATACCACGAAGTTTGGCGATACCCACACCAAATTCGGCCTTCGCCCCACCTGGGGAATGTCGCAAACGCTCTCGCGCGCAGTCGGACAGCGGCGCGCGCGTGAGTTGTCTTTTACCGCCAAAATATTCACGGGCGCTCAGGCGGCTGAGTGGGGCATTGCCAACGACAGTTTTGAAACGCCTGAGGCGCTTGATGACGCATTGGCAGCGACCTGTGCGCAAATCACCGCGAACAGCCCCGAGGCCGTGGCGGCCATGAAGGATTTGTATCGACTCGCCGAAAACGAGGACGGCATCCGAGCCGCCTTGAAGGCAGAAACGTCATCCCAGTACAGCATCTCTGATACCGAGGAGCGGCTCTCAGCGTTCTGACTGATATGACTGTGTGTCCAAGACGAAGACTAGGACCAAGGCTAAGGCTCAGGCTCAGACCGGGGCGCGAACTACCTCCTCGCATTGCCTCCGTCTAGCCGTTTACCACCTAACGACCACCCGCATCTGAAACCATTACCGAGGACCAAGCATGTCAGACTCAGAGGGTTCTATCAGCGTCGAGCAGCGCGGTCATATCCTGTTGATCGGGCTGAACCGACCGGCAAAATACAATGGCTATACCCCAACCATGGCCAAGCAATTGGTTGAGGCCTTTACGCGACTAGACGAAAGCAATGAGCTTTTCGTCGGCGTGCTATTTGGCCACGGAGATCACTTTACTGCGGGGCTCGATCTGCCCAAGTGGACAGAGCGCATGCAGCAGGAAAGCCGTGTGGAGGAGGGTGCCGAGACGCCAGTTGATCCCATGGCGCTGGGCCGCGCCTGCCGCAAACCCATTATTACTGCGGTGCAGGGCATTACCTTTACGTTTGGGGTCGAGATTGCGTTGGCCGGCGATATCGTGATCGCTGCAGATAATTGTCGCTTCTCTCAATTAGAGCCGGCTCGAGGTATTCATGCTACCGGTGGCGCAACCATCCGCTTCGTGCAGCGCGGTGGCTGGGGTAACGCCATGTACCACTTGCTCACCAGCGACGAGTTTGATGCGCAGGAGGCCTATCGGATTGGTTTCGTGCAGGAGGTCGTTCCGGCTGGCACGCAATTGGAGCGTGCGCTAGAAATCGCCGAGCTCATCGCGTCACAAGCCCCCCTAGCGGTTCAAGCCACCAAGGCCTCATCGAGACGCTACGTAGAGGAGGGGTTTGCTATCGCCGTTCGCGAACTCGGGCCGACGCAGCAGCGACTCTTGGCCAGTGAAGATGCCGACGAGGGCGTTCGTTCTTTTATAGAGCGGCGTAAGGCGGTGTTTAAGGGCGCCTAGTGGGTAAGCCGGCGAGCTGAGAGCGCCGACATCACACAGCTGATATGACACAGCCCATATGACACAGCGGGAGCGCTCAGCCCTTGCTTAAATGCTGTCGGTTATTTGTGGCGGTGGCACAGTAGCAGGCAACCGCTTTTGCCGATGGGGTTTCACTGAATTCCTTAATGGCTGACCTGTTGGCTTCCTCGACGGTTTACTCGATGGCCTATTTAATTGCCCACTTGATGGCTTGCTCGATGACTTGCTCGATGACCCGCTCGTCGAGTTGCTGGATGTCTTTCTAACTGTTGCGGACCGTGAGTCGCCAATACGCCAGCGCGCTATTAATGCTGGTTTTGGTTGCAATGGCGCTGGCGACCCGATCACAATAGTCGCTGTCGTTTCTGAGGTTCCACTATGCCCGCGTTTTATCAAGAATGGTTTTATAAGGCCAAGCGCTCACTCACCGCCATGGTGATTACCAAACCTCAGCCCAAGGCCCTGACCTTCACCGGCGTCGATTCAGTCAAGGATCTCTGTCGGACCATTGGCCAGTTTGGCATCGCCAAAGTACTGATCGTGACCGACAAGCCGCTGGTTGAGCTCGGCACACTCGACACCACCCTCGCATGGCTCACCGAACACGGTGTGGCCCATGAGATTTACGACGGCGTGCTGCCGGATCCCACCCAGAGCGTGGTCGACAACGGGATTGCGGTGCTGCAACAAGCACAATGCGATGCTGTCTTGGCGTTTGGTGGGGGTTCCTCCATTGACGCCGCCAAGGTGATTGCGTTGGCAGCGGCCAACGACTGCCAGGCAGAAGACTGCATAGGCCTTAAGCAGTGCAAACTGCCAGCCCTTCCACTCTTTGCGGTGCCGACCACGGCAGGCACTGGTTCTGAAGCCACCATGATTGCAGTGATCTCCGACAACGAGACCCATGAAAAAGGCGGCGTCATTGATCCCGCGCTGATCCCGCGCGCCACCGCGCTCGACCCGGTCATCATGAAAGGTCTACCGGCACACATTACCGCCGCCACTGGTATGGACGCGCTGACCCACGCCATCGAGGCTTATATTGGCGTTTGGGAAATGCCCGAAACCCGCTACTACTCAATGAGCGCCATCAAGCTGATTTTCGATAACCTGCCGGAGGCCTACGTCAACGGCGATAATCTGGAAGCGCGGGAGGCTATGGCCTTAGCGTCTCATTACGGTGGACTGGCCATTACCAGTGCCTTGGTAGGCTATGTACATGCGGTCTCGCACAACCTCGGTGCCAAATACGGCGTGCCCCACGGTTTGGCTAACGCCATGGTGCTACCCCACGTGCTAGATCTGATGAAAGACACCGCGGCGAAGAAGATGGCCGACATTGCAGTTCATGCCGGTCTGGGTGAACCCTCCGAGACACACGCCGCGCTCACCGAAAAACTGATTGCCAAAGTGCGCGAATTGAATGCCGCCATTGGCATCCCGGTAACTACCGATGTCATTCGTGAAGAGGATGTCAAAGACCTGGTCGATGCCGCGCTAAAAGAAGGCAGCAGCTACCCAACACCCCGTTATCTGGAGCGCCGCGAGTGCGAGGCGCTGGTGCGCAGCCTTATGACAGCCTGAGGCACGCCCTTCATCGCCGAGGATTGAGCCATCGCCGGTTTTTCTCCCGGGCCAGTTCCTGCATATCGGCAACCGTGTCACTTTCGTCAATAATTTCGGTGCCTAGCAGGGTTTCCAGTGCGTCCTCGAGGGTGACCACACCCGCTGTCTGGCCAAACTCATCCTGCACAACAAAAAGATGCATCCGATGCTTGATGAACAGATCAATTAATTTGTGCACCGGGAGCTGCTCAGACACATGAATAACGTCTCGGACCAGAGTCTCGATGGACTCAGACCCTTGGCCTAAGCGCTCCGCTTCATACAGATCACTGCGGAGTACATGCCCTGCAATTTGGTCAACTGACACTTTAAACGTAGGAATGCGGGAAAACTGTCGTGTTTTTTCCATACTCAGTGCTGCCGACACCGAGGTGTCGACATTCAGCATGTGCACAACCGTTCTTGGCGTCAGAATGGCTTCTGTTTTAACGCCTCGCAACAGCAGGATGTTCTCCAGATACTCCGTTTCATGAGAAATCAACGCACCATGCCGATGCCCGAGCGATGCCAACGCCAGAATCTCGTCGCGTGTTACGGCGTCCTTATTTTTGTCGCCAAGCAGGCCGGTCAGGCGCGTCGCCACCCACACCAGCGGGTAGGTCAAGCGGGTTAACCAGGCGATGGCAAACGCCGCAGGAACTGCCAGTGCTCTCCAGTAAACAGCGCCAATGGTCTTGGGAATGATTTCAGAAAAATAAAGAATCGTCAGCGTCAGGAGTATTGCGACTGCGGCTTCCATTTCTGGTCCGAACACTCGTAATGCCTGGGCACCTACGCCGGCCGCACCCATGGTGTGCGCAAATGTGTTGAGAATCAAAATGCCGGAGAGCGATTCGTCCATGCGCGTTTTCACTTTTTGCACGTGGGCCCCTGATTTGGGACGAATCTTGAGTAAATGCTCTAGGTACGCCGGCGTGATGGAAAGCAGCACGGCCTCTAAAATAGAACACAGGAACGACACGCCGATGGCAATGGTCAAATAGACCAGTAGCAGCGTCACTCGACGATCAATCCCACAGTCGTATGACGAGTGACCGATGGCCACTGAACGCCGTTTTTCATGTCAGTCTCGGTGAGCCTCCATCGTTGCCAAGGTACAGCCTACCACGAGGCTGGTCGGCTGCTCTTCAGTCCGATGTGGGCGACCCGCTTTTGCTTTTGGTGGCGTTGGGCGTTGGATGAGTTCGTTAGGTCACGGTTTAACGGCACTAACCTAGTGCACTTTTTGCAATATACCCGCAATCATGCCCCCAGCTCAGCGCGTCAGTCGGCGATAGCGGTGTTGGTTGTGCAAAAAGTGACACTGAGCGTGCAAAGGATAGGCAATCAAGTCGTTTTTTATTAGTTTTGCTATGTTATTAGTGGTGGTTGACCTCGGCAAGTTCACGCAAGGAATCGCAATCTGGGAGATGTCGGTATGTTTTTTGACAATATCGTTATGAAGAGAAGCGCCCACTTGAGCGTCACAGGGCGCAAAATATGGGCGCCTCTCATTATGGGTAGTCTGATTTTTAGCACGCTCACCCACGCCGCTGGCGAGCACGGTGACGCGCCGCCAACGATGCCCGACCCCAAAACCACTTACTCACCCTACTTACAAGACACCTTTCCGAATCAGGTGTTCTTTGGCGACACCCACCTGCACACCGCATATTCCGCAGATGCGGGCTTCTTTCTTAACCGACTCACGCCAGACGATTCATTTGCCTGGGCGAGGGGAGAGACGGTTACCTCGTCTACCGGTGTCCCCTCAAAGATTGTTCGTCCCCTCGATTTTCTGGTGGTGAGTGATCACGCCGAGACCTTCGGGCTAGCCATTGCGATTCAGGAGAATCACCCCGCCTTGCTCAAAACAGAATGGGGTCGAACATTGCTAGAGCTCGCTGAACCCGATACCCCCCAGGCGTGGGGCGAGGTCTACCTCTATTGGGCGCAGGCTTTTATTGGTGAAGACGGACCACCTGAAATGGATCTGTCCTTTATGGCGGATATGTGGAGCAACGCGACCGAGTCGGCCGAGCGTTACAACAGCCCCGGCTTGTTCACCGCCTTTATTGGTTATGAGTGGACCTCTGGCCCCGCGGGTAACAACTTGCACCGTGTGGTGGTTTATCGCGGCGACAAGGAAGAGGCCGATCAGGTCGTCCCCTTTAGTGCGTTAGAAAGCTCAGACCCAGAGCGACTGTGGGACTGGATGGAGGCGTATGAAGCCGACACCGGTGGCCGGGTGCTGGCCATTGCGCACAACGGAAACCTGTCTAACGGCCTGATGTTTGACGATGTGACATTAACCAGTCGTGAGCCGCTGGACGAGCGATATGCCAAGAGACGTCGGGCATGGGAACCGCTCTACGAGGTGACTCAGATGAAGGGGGATGGTGAAGCCCACCCCAGTTTGAGCCCCGATGATGAGTTCGCTGACTATTTCACTTGGGATGTGGGCAGTTTTGGCCCGCAACTGAAGACGCCAGATATGTTGCCCAAAGAGTATGCGCGAGAGGCGCTCAAGCGCGGCATGCAGTACGAGAAATCCCTCGGCACGAACCCCTTTAAGTTTGGCATGATCGGCTCTACCGACTCTCATACCTCGCTTTCTACGACCGACGAGGCCAACTTTTTTGGCAAGATTGCGGCAGTTGAACCAACGGCCGACCCGATCCGCTTTAGCGAAATCATTACCGGGCGTTTGACCCCCGATGACCCCACCGATGACCAAACCCATGAACAGGCGTTGGCGGCTGGTTTGGCCGGCGTGTGGGCCCGCGACAATACGCGGGAGGCATTGTGGGATGCGATGAAACGCAAGGAAGTCTTTGCCACCACCGGGACCCGCATGCGCGTGAGGGTGTTTGCTGGCTTTGACTATGTTGAAGAGGATCTGTACCGCAGTGACTTTGCCCGTCACGGTTATGCCAATGGTGTGCCGATGGGCGGTGACCTCACTGCCGCCGCCGACGGCGAGGCACCATCGCTGCTCATCGCGGCTTTGCGAGATCCCGATGGCGCCAATCTTGATCGCATTCAGGTGGTCAAGGGTTGGACCAACGACGATGGCTCAGCGGCAGAGCAGGTCTATGATGTGTCTTGGTCAGGTGATCGGCAAAAAGATGCCAAGGGTAAGGTGCCGGCGGTGGGTAATACCGTGGAGATTGAAACGGCGTCTTATTCCAACAGCATTGGCGCTCCGATTCTGAGCGGCTACTGGAAAGACCCCGACTTTGACCCAGACCAGCATGCCTTTTATTACGTGCGTGTACTCGAGATCCCAACGCCGAACTGGACCACTTATGACCATGTCTTCCTTGGCGTCGAGCTCTCTAAAAAAGCAGTGGCGTTTAGCCAGGAGCGCGCTTACACCTCGCCTGTTTGGTACACGCCTTAAAACTCCAGACGGCACAGTTAAACAGGTTAAACTCGTTATCAACTTTATGTTTGAGATTGACCTATGAGCGCTGCCTTTATTTGCGACGGAATCCGCACGCCAATAGGGAAGTTTGCGGGTGCATTATCTCGTGTGAGAACAGATGATCTCGCCGCGATTCCTTTAAAAGCAATACTGGAACGCAATGCCACTGTCGACCCTGAATGCATTGACGAGGTCATCCTCGGTTGCGCCAATCAGGCCGGCGAGGATAACCGCAACGTCGCACGCATGGCCTTATTACTGGCAGGCCTGCCAGAGACGGTGCCAGGCGCGACCGTCAAACGGTTATTCGCCTCGGGCATGGACGCGGTGGGGACTGTCGCGAGGGCGATAAGATCGGGTGAGATCCAGCTAGCGCTTGCAGGTGGCGTTGAGTCAATGTCGAGGGCGCCATTTGTGATGCCAAAAGCGGCCACACCGTTCTCGAGAAACGCCGAGATCTATGACACGACAATTGGCTGGCGATTTGAAAATCGGCTTTTCAAGAAGCGATTCGGCACTGACTCAATGCCAGAAACAGCAGAGCTAGTGGCTGCGGAGTTCGGCGTAACACGAGAAGACCAGGACCTCTTCGCTTATCGCTCACAGAAGAAAGCGGCTGCGGCGATGGAAGCTGGTCGGTTTCGGGAAGAAATTTGCCCCGTAGAGGTGAGAAAAAAAGGGGGTATCACTGATGTTTTTGAAACGGACGAGCACCCCCGTAGCTCAGTCACCTTGGAGGCGCTAGCAGAGTTGCCTACGCCCTTTGCGGAGGTAGGAACGGTGACTGCCGGGAACGCTTCGGGCGTAAACGATGGTGCAGCGGCCCTGCTGGTGGCATCTGAAGCGGCGGCGGCTCAATGGGGTCTATCGCCAATCGCTCGCGTCGTTGCAATGCAGACGATTGGTGTCGCACCGCGGGTGATGGGAATCGGCCCTTTGCCCGCATCCCAGCAGTTACTGGCTCGCACCGGCGTGTCGGTTGATCAGCTATCGGTCATTGAGCTTAATGAGGCTTTTGCCAGTCAATCGCTGGCTGTCACGCGGGGCCTTGGATTGGCAGATGATGATCCTCGCGTTAATCCTAACGGCGGTGCCATCGCTCTGGGTCATCCCCTTGGGATGAGTGGCGCGCGGCTTATCTTAACGGCGGCGAGAGAGCTCTCTAAGACAGGTGGCCAATACGCACTGTGCACCATGTGTGTCGGCGTCGGTCAGGGGGTCGCGACGCTTCTGGAGCGTGTTTAGTAAGCGCTGTCACTGACGGAGTACGTCCGTTGCGTTCCTAACCTCGCGGTGCATCGGTCCAAGATAACGGTTATCTGCGTGTCAGTCTTACCGTGAGGACTTGGTGGCATGCCTCGAGACACTGAACGATTCCTCTGCAAGGTCCGGTGCGTTGTGGCGAGCCAATAACCTCGTCATGAGCGTTTTATAATCAGGGCCCACCACTGGCATTAACCACTGTGTAAAGCGTTTGAGCACCCCGATGTTTAAGTCTATCTCGTTGAGCAACTCATCCATTTGATGTACTGAAAACGGAATAATATTGGTGCCTTTGGAGTGCTTACCGTCAGTACGCGCCTCCGTCCAAGCCAGCCGCTCATCAATACTTTGATTCATGACATCAGGGTGGGGCAGGGTGATGTGGTTCGTCATCAGCTCAATCAACCATAAAGCCCCCACCTCGGCATTCAACTGGCTAAAGAATGACGAGTTGTAGCCATTAAACATGAGTCGAGGTACGTCCACCGGAACCATCGTGCGATACAAGCGGAAATTACCCTGACTGTCAGTCAGCTTAGACGTCAGTTCAGCGTTGAAAAATGGAACGCGTTGGTGCCATCCAGTGCCGCAAATAACGATATCTGCAGGTACCGTTTCACCGGTCGACAGTGTGGCCTCACCGGCGAGTAATTCAGTGATTTCGACCCGGGCTTTCATGCGAAGGCGGCCGTTGATCAGATTTTCGTAGTAGCCGTCAGTGACCAAGCTCACGGTACTTCGAGCGATGGTTTCCAGCGGTTTTTCAGGGTGCAATCCAATTTTGCGCAAGCGCAATTGTTTTGCCACTACGGACTCAACGCTGTTGAGCAGCGCATTGCGGATTGGTTTACCGGGGCCATGGAGAAATTTTTCAAATCCCTGAAGCCGAATATAACGAAACAGCCCCTCTCCCAGACGCGTTAAGAATAAGAATTTAAAGTTGAGTATGTTCTTGAGCTTCTTAGGAATCTTCCAAATTAGGTGACGGGCGACGACGGTGGTGCTGGCACTGATACCAACCGTTGCGTTGGCGACATCGCAGGAAGACTTTCCGTACCCGACCACCAACACGTTTTTGCCACGCGCCTCTTCAAGCTGGGTGAACTCACTGGTGTGACACACCGTTCCGCCGGCCTCGATGAACCGGGCCGCGCCTGGGTACTCTGGAATAGACGGAATGCTAAATATACCGTTGCAGACGGTTAAGTAATCAAATGAAAACACCTCGTGCCCAGCGTGTTGTCCCTGCTTGGTGGCAACGTTCCAATGACCGGCGGCCTCATCCCAATCGGCTGACACCACATCGGTGTTTAGGTGAATGTCACTCGTGAGCGCAAAGTGCTCGACATAGCTTTTAAGATATTTTTGAACCTGCTCGCCGCTGGGCCACTCTGGATAGTCGCTGGGCATCGGAAAGTCGGAGTATTCGTAGGTGTCTCGCGGGTTTTGCGTGGTGAGTCCCGGATAGCGTCTAGAAGCGGACCACACACCGCCAACGTCAGCCTCTTTTTCAAAAACGGTGACCTGATAGCCAAAGCGCTTGAATGTTTTAGCCGTGCAGAGACCGGCAATTCCGGCACCGATTATGCCAACCCTTTTTGTCGTTACAGACACAAGGCGCCTCTCAAGAATCGTCGCTGAGGATTAATGCAGCACCTGCTGCGGGGCCAGCCTGTATTTTTATTCCACACCTGCGGGCGGTCTTCACGACTTGCTTGGTCATTTTGTCTGCGCCATTGGATCGCTATTTTGGCTACTGGCAGGCATAGCACTGAGCAGCGTCGTGTTATCGAGCACTGACTCGGAAACAACGAGGGCGTGCATGAGTTTTAGGTGTCGTATCTGCAGCATGGTCTCTCCTCTCTGTACCTGTGGCGGTGAAAGCGCATCCTGAGTGAACCATGGCCTTAGCGAGTGTTGCGGAAGGGACGCTCCCGCACTATTCAGTGAGTGCAAGTACTGTGCGATAAATGCAAGAAAATCGCGTTACCCGCATAAAACCCATGGGCAGTGACTCAGGTTTCGATACACTTTTGTGACGCAGACGGGAAGGTTCTAGGAGTGTCGGATATGGGCAAATTTATAAACAAAGTGGCGGTTGTCACCGGCGGAGCAGCATCAATCGGCGCCAATATTACCCGGCGATTACATGCTGACGGTGCCACCGTTATTGTCGCTGCACGAAGTGTCGACAAAGGAGAGGCCATCGCTGAAGAGTTGGGTGAGCGTTGCGTATTCATTGCCACGGATATCAGGCAAGACGCTGATTTACAGCACTTGATTGACACCACCTTGGCGCGCTTTGGTCATATCGATCTTCTGGTCAACAATGCCTGCTCATACGGCGATGACGGTGCAGACACCGATAGGCAAACCTGGCTCGACACCCTGAACACTAACGCCGTTTCTGCAGCGATTTTAGGTGAAATGGCGCGACCATCACTCAAAAGCGCCGGAGGAAATATTATTAATATTGGTTCTATTTCCGGCGCCTTTCCGCACATCGGCCGCTGGGCTTATCCCGTCGCAAAAGCCACGCTACGGCATCTATCAAAAACACAGGCTGTAGAGTACGCCGCAGACAACATCCGCGTGAACTTGCTGGTACTTGGCCACATCTGGTCCGACCCGTTTGAAGGTCTCACCGGGGACAACCGTGCCCATGCCGACACAGTGTCTACCCCTTATAACTTGATCGGCAGGGTGGCAAACGGCGATGAAGTCGCAAACGTTGTGTCGTTTGTTGCGTCTGACGAAGCGTCGTACATGACCGGTGGAGAAATTCCAGTCGACGGCGGTTACAGTGCTATGGGCCCCGAGCAGCACAGCCCGCTCATGCCTTTGCTCATGGAAGGCAACCAGTAACCGCCCGCTGGGCAGACAAAACGATGGGGCAGCAGGCCCCTCATGATGTCGTTATTGATGGTGCCAGCACGAATGCTCTGGTTGGGTGACTAATTGGTATTGATCGATATAGCGTGCTCGCCACGCAAGGTCTCAGAAGGCAACTCGCCAAAACGTTGCTGGTAAGCGGCGGCAAAACGTCCTAGCTGCACAAATCCCCAGCGGTGGGCCACCTCAGTGACACCGATGCCGGGGGCATGTTCTAACAACTCGTGCCTGACCCGATCTAAACGCACATTACGCAGGTACTTCATTGGACTGACGCCTCGATACTGCTTAAACCCGGCAAAAAGTGATCGCACGCTGGTGTGAGCAGCGCGCGCCAGTTCTTCAATCGATATTGATCGGTCTGCATGCGCATGGATGTATTGCTCAGCCCGTTTTACATGCGCCGGCGCCACGCTTGGAGCCCTGTGATCCAGCTCAGTAGTGTAGTTGTGGGGTTGGCTGTGCAGCAGCGACATCACCAAACTGTCTTCATAGCTGCTCATCGCCTGCCTGCAATTTAAAAAAGTATGGGTATTGTCTAGTTCGGTGACTAGCACCTGCAGTCCCCGGAACCACCCGGCATTCTTGGCTTTGTCGTTGCGCATGAGTGTATTGAAAACAATCGGATCCTGTAGATGCCTATCCAGCAGAGTTTCTAGCTTGCGCTCTACCAAAGCGCGCTTAATGCTATAGATAAGCATCGATGAGTCGCGCTCCCAATTCATCGAGACATATTCTTGAGGCGACAAAACCGCGGCCTCTCCCTGTGTAATCACCACAGTTTTAGTGCCACAGCGGGTTTCAACGGCCCCGGTGAGTTGAACTTGAATATTAAAGAAATCACCCAGGAGGCCTGGCTCCACGGTCACTTCACTGCCGTACTCTAAAAAATTCAGGGAGGACTGGGGCGTGACGGCCGCATGGTGCATACGGGCATCAAGGGTGCGCTGGGTCTGCTTGCGCGCAGTGAGTGTATGCCTGCAAAAGACGCTGGACACTGCGCGTTGGGTTTCATCAATTGCCGAAGAGGTAAACAAAACGTGCCGTTGCAACGGGCGATTCGCACTCGCCGCCACGTCACTCAATTTTTCGCTGCTAGCTAATGGCATAGCTGCTTTATCATTATTGTTTTCTAGATCCTATAATTAAGGGTCGCTCAGTGTCAACGAGCCCGGGTCACGTCAATAGTTGCAGCGTACAAGCCAATAAAAACCGTGCTGCCAAAGACCTTGAGCCATTCGAGATCAGCGACTCCAAGGACAGAAACGGGGAGGCCACTGAAAACCTCAGGCCCGGCACGCCCGGTCAGTGGTACGCTACCGCCACATACAAAAACATAAGGGGTGAAGATGAAATTTCTATTAGCAGGCTTGATGTTACTGGCGCTGGGCGCGCAGGCGCAGGAATACGAGGTGCGCTCGGAGTTCATGTATTGCAAATTTAATGAAGGCATGGCTATTCAGGACGTGATTGCGCAGTCGGAACGCTACGGTGATTTTTCTAAAGAGGCGGGTAGCCGGTATTTACAGGTGGTACTCACGCCAATGCACGCCGGAGTGAATAACCCCTATGACTATGTGATGTGGGGCCAATGGCCCGATGGCCAATCTATGTATAACGAGTGGGGCAGCTATACCAATGAGTACCGGGACTACATGGCGGAGCAGGGTGAGCCGCTCGAGCCCGCGGGTACCTGCAGTGGCATGATCGCGATGTTTAATACGGCGACCGCGCACAATCGAATACCCATGGAGGATCGCGATACCTGGCAGCCTCACCAATGGGCAGACTGCACGCTAAAGGACGGTGTGACCATGGAGCAAGTCATGGAGACTCAGGCTCGTCACGGTGAGTTAATGAAAGCCGCAGGCTATGAGGGTTGGGGCACTCATGTGTTTACGCCTTACCTCGGATTCGAGCCCGACTGGCCTTATGACTATGTGCAGATGAATCACTGGTACACCTTTGAGCTGAGAGGGCAGACGGCCGATAGTTGGATGGCATTTCTAGAGGAGCATCCTGAGGTGCAGACAGAATCTGAGGCACTCGCCAGTTGTGAGAGCAATCGCAGCTATGCCGGCCGTATGATCTTCAATAACGCTGACTGAACAGCGTGAGGTGGTTGTGGGCGGGCTGCTCTAAACCACGACTGCAACGCTATGAAGGGTGACCGTGATGGTCACCCTTTTTGGTTTTGGATGATCAGGGTCCGCTATTGGGTCGACGATAAGTTCTAGATCGGTAGTCAGGGAGGGCCCCTCCAAAAGAACCTATACGCATGGATTATTTCGAGCGTCTACGAAGCGCCTAAGCACCGTGAAGTGTAGATGCTGTTGGGGGGGCTTACTGCCGTTGTGATGGTGATAGTGTCCGCCCAGATAAGTCAGGAGATGGAATCAACTGGGCATGATCACGTGTTTTGATCTCCGAACGTATGATGGGCGAGTGAATCGCCCGTCTCTATATGATGGAACCAATCAAAATGGCTAACCGATGCATCGCAATCAACGTTTTTTGCGGAACGCGAATGGCGTAAATCGTGAGCTGACACGGTCCGCGTTTCTGTACTAACCCGCACTAACCCAGACTGATTTGGCATAGAGCAATGTAAATGCGCACCCGAGAAAGCCATAATGTCACCCGGATGTATAATGATAGGCACTGCCTCAGCGGAGGACGGCGGATCCAGGCACTGTGGCAGCATGGGGTACCTTGTGCTCTTGTCATCCTTGAGGCGCTGTATCAGCTCTTGATAGCGCCACTTAGCACTGGCGTTTGGCACCGGCACGTTCCACAGCGCTGGAAAAATCCCAATCGTTCGGTCGGCTGCCACAGGCCAAACAGGTGCCCACCAATTGATTTGCGCATGAATATTGGATCCCCATGTATCTCGATGCACTGGCAAGTCACGCATATATCGAGTCTTTGAGGCGTCGTCTGATGGTTGAAAGCGCAGCTTAAAGTGGTCATAGAACACGGCAGAAACATCGACACCCGCCTCGAGCAATACCTTCTTATAAAGCCTTGCTACGTCGTCATGCTCCCTAACAATTTGTCGAGCAGAGCTAGCACGATGCCGAAATTCTTCGGATTCCAATATCGATTCTGCCAAACAAGGATCACTCAGGCCAACTTCTTGTTGCGTGATGTCACGGAGACAATCTACGAGATCATGCATCGCTGGCAGTGAGCGGTAAACTAATACGGCACCAGCAAAAATGGCGCCTGCACGGTCGTTATCATTCTCTGCAGAGGTGCGGTACCGCAAGTCGAGCCTGTCAGGCACAAGGCAAACCGCTATCACTTAATGTCATCAGGAAGGTCTTAACTGACCTATCCAGTGGCGAGCCTGTTCTATTCAACTGCGTCATGCCCTCAGCTTACCAAAGTGATGCCTCAAGGTAAGAGGTCATGCCAGAGCAAATGTGAGAGGCTAATGGGAGTGGTGATCAGGATCATGCGTCTTCAATCAAAGGGCGTAGAGATCTCAACAGACAGAGTATTGATCCGAATGTTATCTAGAGCCCTGCGAAAAAGACTCATAATAGGAATGTCACTGGCGGTCGTGCTACTAGCGGCCATGTCATTTAAGACAACACTTCAAGATGGTGCTCTCCTCGAGGTGAACGCCCACCTGAACGATTTGATGACATCGCCCGACTCATTTTTATTAACCACGCCCGCGCCCATTGCAGGAGGGCCGCTAGGCGAGGACGAAAAAGCGAGGGCGTCATTTACAAAATCGACCGTCGCTCATGACGCATTAGATGCTTGGTTTGACCGTAGCCACACTCAGGCACTGATCGTTCAAAAAAACGGCCATATTGTTTATCAGCGTTACAGTTCAGATGCGGGTGATGGGCGCAATATCAATGCAATGTCTATGGCCAAAGCCATCATTGCCATTCTTGTTGGTGTCGCCATTGATGACGGGCTTATCAATTCCGAACATGATTCTATTTCTCAGTATCTCCCTCAAATAGCAGAACGCGCAGAGGATGCGGTGACCCTTCGCGATTTGCTGAGGCATACATCCGGCATTGAGACAGCCTCGAAGGACATAAGGGCGACCTTGAAGGGTGATCCGTTAAAAACACCTTTATCGGAAATCTCCTTTAACGGTGATCGATCATTTCACTATGACAATATTAATTACCACCTATTGAGCCTTGTGCTGACAGAGATCTATCAGAAACCACTCAACCAATTAATTGACGATAAGCTTTGGAAGCCATTAGCACTCGAGGGCGCCTCGATCATAAATACGGCGGGTTACTGCTGCCTGTTTGCTACGGCCAGGTCATGGCTGGAGATAGGTGCTTTGTTTCTTAACCAAAAGCAGCAGGTGGTCTCGGTAAGTTGGCTAGAGAAAATGGTTGAAGACTCGATTATTCCGGAGGGGTTTTTCGTTCAGGCAACAGGTAAATCAAAGGGTAATACCTACGGGTACCACGTTTATGGTGGTTTGCCCCACTCCCCAGGCGTTTTCTGGATTGAGGGAATGGGCTTGCAACTGGTTATGATCAATCCACAGACAAAAACCGTGATCGTTAGGCTCGGTGGTATTCCCTCCATACTCAATGTTTTTTCAAATCGTTACGATGATTCGATTATCTCGCCGCTACTCGATATTTTGATGGCCGATAGTGGATTATCGGGCGATGACATGACGCTTTGAAACTCTGCAAATCCGCTTCCGGCATCAGTCGGACGACAGCGTGTAAACCCGCTATACAGCCACGTTAACTGACGGCTCACTCAACACTCGCAGTTCACCAGCGAAAAGTGACGAGAAAAGCCCCTAACCCACTCACAAAGGCACCAATAACGAGACCGATAACGAGACCACTCTTCATGTAATCGGATGTGCTGGGTGACGTTGGATGTGTCACTTATTGGTCACGAGAACACGGTCTCGGGAGGAGGTTAGACTTGTTCTTTCTCGGGAGGTGCCCCCCTCTCTACAGAACGACATGCGGCCTCTCCCATTCAGTTCTCCTTGGCTGTCAGCCTTGCTCCCTCTGATGTTTGCTTTCGTCCTGTCAGGCTGATTACAGAGAAGACCACGATTGACACGATGAGGCCGGGCCAGAGCGGGTCGTTTTGAAACACGGGTGCGAGTTGCATCACCGATGCGCCGTACCAGGCGACAACCGTGAACAAGGCGAGACTGATACTCCAGAATGCGGCGTCAGTATTGGCGTTTTCTAACGTCACCATCGCTATCGTCGGCACGAACAACGCCGCGGCATTGACCGTAAATGCCAGCAGCAATATGCCGACGATATCCTGCATCTGCCATGCCATGAGCGCGGAGGCTACGCCAACAATTGCCGCAAGCACCATGCTGATCCGAAACAGTTTTTTCGGCTCGACATCTGGGTTCATGTAGCGTTGGTAGACATCACGACTACCGTTCGCCGCGGCCGTCAAAATACAAATATCGGCGGTGGACATGAGTGCAGCCAGCAGACCGACCAATAACAGCCCCTTCAGGCCAACCGGGAAGATATCGATGATCAGCCGGGAGAGGATGTCACCTTCACTCTCGACACCCGGGTAGAGTACCGCAGCGGTCAGCCCCAACCAGGTCGATCCAATGACCAGCGGCACCAGGAGTACAGCTGCCAGATACGTGCCGCGTTTTGCAACGGCCTCGTCTTTCGCAGCAAACATTCTCGTGTAGCAATCCATCGCGACAAAAAACGCCAATGGAATCGAAACGCCCAACGCGAGCATGGTCGGCAATCCCCATCCGATCGGATTGAAGTGTCCCGCTGGGAGGCTCGTTGCAAAGGCCTCCAGGGTGCCACCGTTGGCAATGGAAATGGGTATCCCGACGATGACCACGCCGACAAGCAGCAAAGTGATCTGCACCCAGTCCGTATAGGTCACGGCAAGAAAGCCGCCTGTTGCGGTATAGACGACGATGATGGCACTTGCGAGCAGCAACGATGAGGAGTAATCCCAGCCCAGCAGCGTGCTGAGCACCGCGCCCGCTGCGGCGAGCTGACCGGCCGCGTAACCGATGTAAGCGAGAATGGTCGTGATGGTCGCGACGATTCGCGTGCGACTGTCGTAGCGCGTCTCGATGAAATCTGGGTAGGTCAGCAGATTGTGTTTAGTACCCTCGCGTTTCACGCGGGCTGCGAAAAAGAAGCCGAATAATAGGCAGGCGATGAGCATGCAGGTGGTATACCAGCCGCCGGAAATACCAAACTCAAAGGCCTTAGTGGTGCCGCCCACGACAGCGGCGCCACCCACCCAGCTAGCCAGCCAGAGGCAGGCAATGGAAACTGAGCCCAGCTTGCCGCCGGCAACGAAATAGTCTTCGACACTATCTTGTCGACGACTCGCATAGATTCCTATGGCGATCATGAGGGCCAGGTAAGCGAAGATGATGGCGGTATCAATAAATCCAAGCATGCTGTGCAACTTACCCTGTTTTGCTCAGATTCACCGCCTTCTCCACTCCTAAGGCCGCATTTTTTTAAAATTTATCCCAAGGCACCTTTATCCCAAGGCACAACAGCCCCAGACGTAATAGCGCCCCATATTCACTAGTCGCCTCGTCTGTTCACACTGCTAGGCAGCGCTCTTGGCATCAAGAATCGCCTGACCTCGGCTTCTTAACGGTCGGTCACCGCGTAAAAATTCGAACTCCTTGGAGAACCGGGCAGGGGCCGGCTCGGGCTTCTCTGTGGGCACTGTTGTATTCGCAAGTGCTTTATCTGACGCCGAGGCCTGCTTGCCGTTGGCGAAGCAGCCCTTGTGCTTTAGGTAAAAGAGCCAGGCGCCCGTGCTTAAGAGAATCAGCGCAAACTTACCGAGGTAGCTAAAGACCAGCCAGACACGAACCTGTGAAGCCAATGGCGCCGACGCGCCCGACAGCTCCTGATCGATTCGCAGAAACTCCACGAACTCGCCGTGCACTGCGCTCACCGTTACGATAAATACCGCCGTGGCCAGGGTGCCCCAGAAGACTGGTTTGACCTTTGTCCACACCGCAGCGAAGGCGGCCCACTTGACTAATTGGCCCAACATTATGCAACCCCTAGCGTGATCATCACGGCGCCCATGCTGACATTCTTAATCCTGTTCTTGAGTTTGTCCTCTTCCTCGCACACGAGGATTTCGAGCTCTTCCTCGCTCAGAGCGCTGATCTCTACTTGTGCCTCAGCTATTCGCTTCTCTGTCCGTTTGATGGCCCAGTTGCGAACCCCTTTCGAGACCGGTCTGGCCATTTTTGCGCCGAATTCTTTAAGAGCTGCTTTCATTGTGCTCTCCCTATGAGTACTGCCATCCATGGCGTGAGTTCATCCTTGATGGCCACATCATCGGTTAGAGGGGGGTTATTTGATTGACCAAGTACGCCAAGCCTTTGGCCGGATACGCCAAAGGCTATGACCAAATTTATTTCTAGTAAATGAGAGTGGTACCTACCGACTACTGCGCACAACTAACCCACGCCCCCGATGGGTTGGTCACTACAGGTTGACACCTTCAGCCAAACGCTTGGCGTACTTGGTCAATCAATTAAACCGGGCCTCTCCGATGATGCGTCCATCAAGGACAGATCTTTTCTGCCATGGATGGCACTTAATAAAATTCAGACGACATATTGCGAAAGGAGCACAGGGATCATGGTGATAGCAGCATTAACAGCAGCGGGGCATGCAGTGACTGGAGTAGCGGCTGCAGTCAAGGAAGCAAACGATCTGACGGATTCAATGATCGATAATCTGAAAGCAAACGAGAACCTCACCATTAACAGGGTGGGTCGCACTCTCGAGGGCATTAAGTTTGGGTTCTTACTCGGTTATGTCTCCCCATCCATCCTCACCGCTGTCGGTGTGTGCCTTACTGGTGGTGACTTGTTGTTTGCCGCCGGCGCCGGCATTGCGGTCCTTGGCAATCCAGTGGCCGCAACCTGTGCTGCGGTCGGTGCGGTATTTTTTGGTTGGAAGGCGTTGAGTGACAACGAGCGAGAGCAGATTCTCGATCGAGTAGGTAAATTTTTAAATGTTGGTTGGGAGCAAATTAAAGCCGTAGTCGAATTTGCGATCAAGCTGATGAAAGACCTGTTTACTGCAGACAATATCAAGGAAATAAAGGAAACCGTTGCAGAAGCAGTATCGGCAGTTGGTGGGCATATTTCGGACATTACGAAATCAGTAGGAGATAAAGTCAGTAAATTTGCAGACATGGTTCGTAATACCGCCTCTGCAGCAGCAGGCGCAGTCTCAGAAACAGCCGACAGCGCAACCAACGCGGTTAAAGGCGCGGCTGATCAGGTTTCTAATGGCGCTTCTAAGGCGGGTCATAAAGTGAAAGACGCCTTCGGTCGAGGCAAGGCAAG
>ENA-OWPI01002064-OWPI01002064.1-marine-metagenome-genome-assembly--contig:-NODE-2064-length-19811-cov-6.825327_pt1 | contig 19811 bp, 36 predicted proteins | sample MGYA00238138_ERZ651775 | MGnify/ENA primary metagenome ERZ651775 (study PRJEB26906, sample SAMN06265043) | marine metagenome | isolation source: Helgoland LTER site | place: Germany:Helgoland, sampling...
CAGAACCCCCTGAACGAGCGTTTTGATAACCTTCTGTCCCGTTGTACCACCCGCCAGTTCCGCCGCCAATAGGCTCTAGATTAAATGCAGTTGTATTTGAGCCTGCATTACCTCCCCCGTCTAAAGGTGATTGATATGCCGCACCACCAGCACCGATAACTATTGGATATTCACTCCCAGCCTCTATTGCGGTTGAACCTGAAAGTAAGCCCCCTGCTCCACCCCCGCCAGCAGAAGCTGTATTTGGTGTCCGAGAACCAGATGCACCGCCAGCAACAACAAGGTATTCAATTTGGTATGTTGGCTTTTGGTTAAATGCAACCCAAGCTGCCATTGAAGTTGAGTACCACTCAAGTGTCCCTGCCGTGGTGTTAAAGCCCATTTGACCATCTACTGGGTCAATAGGTCTTCCAGCAGTCGTCCAACTAGCGTTTGTAATCCCTTTTGCTGGGTCTAATATTATGCTCATGGCTTCGGATACTCCTGTTTCACTGCGGCAATCGTTGCCTCCCAAGCGTCAATGCCTTCGTGGTAGATTGTGTCAAGCTGGTCAGCTATTGATGGGTAGGCTTGTGCCCTTAGTTCTGCGTAAGTAGGCAACACTGGTTCTGGTAGGGCGGCAATTTCTTCCGCAGTCATGTCTACAATTTTCTTCTCACCCGTTATTACATTAATTTCAATTCTTTGCATTGGGTGTCCTTATTCGTACATGATGTTAATAGAGCCAGCGTCAAAGGTGTCTGTGCCATTTGCTGTAGTAAGTCTAACTCTATCTAACACACCTGCAAGTGTTAAAGTGCCGCTGCAAGTGTAGATTGAAACATTGTCTTCCCTTGCCGCAATCGCAGAGAAATTCCAAACATTTGAACCCATATGAGTAAGCACCGCCGTCCCATTTTGACTTACACCTGCGGCTGTCGCATTTATTATTGCAAAACTAGTAGAGTAAGCCAGCCCTGCATTAGTTTGAGCAGTTTGCGCTCTGTTCACAACGCCAACATATCCTGTACTAATAAATGCTCCGTCCCCAATTCTGAAACCGACTACCGCACTGCCGTTTGTACTTACACCTTTAAACACCATAGTAATCCGCTTCGCCCAACTAGGTATCCCAGTAAAGTCAATTGCTGTTCCAGATGTAGAAGCAACCGCAGTTCCGGAAGTTAAAGGGTTAGGGACACCAGTAACGCCAGTTAAGTCACTCGCACTCGTCAACACCGTCCCAGCCTCGTCAGGCAACACAAGCGTCCTGTCGGTATTGGTCGCTGGAGACTCAAGGGTAAAAACCCCTGTGCCTGTCGTAGCCCCTTGAATTGCTATATTGCTCATACATCATCCTCCGATGGGTTTGGGTCATAAAAACTGCCATCAGCAGCTTGCATAAAACCAGTACCGACCCACACTGATTCATCAACCACCACGTAAGTCATACCGGAAGGTGCTGGGTTACTAGGTTCGCCTACGCCAACATTAACCACAACACCATCTGAATTTAAAATAACTGTTTTCATATTAGTAGTACACCGTAATTCTTATCACGCCTTGATAACCAGCGCCGCCATTCCTGTTAGCCGTAGAGTCATCTGTTGCCGCCCCGGAACCACCAGCGCCATAATTTGTTGCTGATACACCATCCAAGGAATCATTAGATGCTTGATTACCTTGTGGCCCATTGCCGAGTTTTGACCCACCACCAAAACCACCGACAATAGCGCCCCATATATCACCCCGGTATCTTAGTCCTCCGGGTTGACCTGAAATGTTTAGATCACCGCCTGTTGCAGAACCACCATTGTTATTGCCATAAAAACCGTCGGTAGTACTAGGAGTTATGTTTTGACCACCCGGCCCACCGCCTCCAGTTAAAGAACCAAAACTACTATCACCACCAACGGCTCCATCGTTGGCTGCAACACCTCCAGCACCGCCAGCGCCAACCGTGTATGTATATGTTGCGTCTGGAGAAACAATAAACTTTTCGGCACAACCACCGCCAGCGCCACCGCCACAAGCCGCCGCCTCTGAACCGTTGCCATCTACACCACCGCCGCCACCGCCACCACCAACAACTTCCACATACAAGGCTCTCGCACCTGTTGGTGTTGTGTAAGTTGCAGCAGTACCAGTGGTTAGGTAAGTAATACCACCAAACAAGTAACCACCAGCGGCATCAGGCAGCGTAATCCCAGTTGTTCCGTTTAAAACTATACTCATATAATCCCCTTAAAGAACTAACCAGCGTGAGCCAGTTGGTACTGTTACTGTCGCGCCAGAGTCAATCGTAATTGGCCCAGTGCTCATAGCATTCTTACCACTTGTGATAGAGTAGCTATTAGTCACTGTTTGACCATTCTCGTAAAAAACATCATCAGTAGAAGCACCAGTAGCGCCCCCACCCACTTGAACAACAGAACCACCACTGTTCTTAGTGTACATCTTCCTATCTTCGACGTTTAACGCCAGTTCTCCTACAGCTACATCTTCAGTAGCTGGAACAGAACCTGATGTGGTACTGTTCTTAATAATAATCGTGTTAGCCATTAGTATGTTCCTCCATTAATGGTCGAAGTCCATGAAGCATTAGTTCCATCTGTTGTTAAAAAAGTTCCTGCATTGCCAGTTTGACTAGGTAGTGAATCAACATCAGCCCAAGAAGCTACTGTCCCGTCTGTTGTTAAGTATTTACCAGTGTTGCCTGTTTGAGTAGGTAAGGCATCAACAGTAGTCCACTCGGTATCGTAATCAGTAGCGCTTGCTTTGGTTAAAACCTGACCAGTCGTACCGCCAACAACAACACCAGCCCCTGTTGCACCTGTCTCGCCCTGAATACCCTGAATACCTTGGATACCTTGGATACCCTGAGCACCAGTGTCTCCTGTCTCACCTTGGATACCTTGTATACCTTGTATACCTTGGATACCTTGGTCACCTTGAGGGCCTTGGTCACCTTGGATGCCTTGAGCACCTGTATCACCAGTGTCACCTTGGATACCTTGGATGCCTTGAATACCTTGTATGCCTTGGTCACCCTGAATACCTTGGATGCCTTGATCGCCTTGCGGCCCTTGAGCACCAGTGTTTCCTGTTTCACCTTGTACCCCTTGAGGCCCTTGAGGAATAACAAAAGCTAGTGCCTGTGCTCCGGCAAGACCACTAATAGTTACTGAGGCGTTTGTTCCTACGGCTCCAGTGTTGGTAGAGTTAACAGTAAGTCTGGAAGCGTTAGAAGCGTCTACAACCGCTTGTTCTGCTTCTGTAGCGGCAGTCTCAGCACGATTTGTCAGGGCTGTTACAGCCGCAATAGAAGCATCGTTAGTAGCATCGCCACTACCTCCCGGCCCACGATAAATAGCCATGTTTTCTCCTTGTTCCCTTGTTGAAAGGCTCTAACAAAAGCCCTTTAACAAGAGAAGGATTCCGAAGAACCCCTCTCTCTAGCTTAATTAAGCAGCCATTGCGATTGCAACAGCAGCCTCATCACGCAACTCTTTCACGCCGTACAGCATGTCAGAGGTGAACAATGTCGCCAGATACTCTTGCTTGTACTGAGTCTGTGAGCGTACACCCATCTGCTCTGCCAACACAAAGGCATCCTTGTGGAACATCATACCGATACGAGCATCGCCAGTGGCAGTCTCGCAGTTGGTAGAAACGTAAACCTTCACGCCGTAGACGTTACCGATTTCACCGTTGCGGATGGTGTTGTTACCACCAACTTCACCAACGAAAGCTTGCTCAGTGAAACGAGCCAAGCCCATCATCACGTTACGAGCCACAGGAGGCAAAACCAACACACGACCGTCCATAGGCACGTCAGCATCGTCCAACGTTTGGATAACCTTACGGATACCAGCGTCAGTGATTGCAGACTCGTTAGCGCCCGTGTACAGGGTAGAACCGTCACCACCGATAACAGCCTTGTCATAAGCGATAGTACCGTTACCACCTTGGGCATCACGACCCAATTGGATCAAGTCGGTATCAACTTGCTTCGCCAAAGCGTAGCCAGCGTCACCCGTGTAAAACTTACGCAGTGAAGACAAAGCTTGAACTTCGGTAATGTCTTCGATCAAGCGGCTGTACTCATAGTGCTTGTTCACCAACACCTGAACTTCGGTCTCAGTTGCGGCTTGCAAAGTGACTTGAGCTTCAGAAGCTTTAACACTAGCGTTGCCACGGGTAGGCTTAGGGATATGGAGTGTGTCGCCCTTTTTGCCCTTGAAGGACATTTTAGAGACGAGGTTCGCCATAACGAGGTTTTGCTTGTAGGCTGCGATGATTTCGTCAGACCACAATTCGGGGATAAATACAGCGGCTGTAGTGTTTGTTACACTAGGCACGTTATTAAAAGCTGCCATGATAATTCTCTTTCAAAATGATTATTTAACACGACCCTCCGAATACGCTTGCATGATTTCGTCAGCAAGTTGTTGGTATCGGTCAGGGTTAGTACGCATGAGTTCGATGATGTCGGCTCTGCGATAGGTTTTCTTACTTGCTGTCTCACCAGACCCTTTGGACGAACCAGTGGAGGCTGCTTTGACTGCTTGCTTACGCTGTACTTTCTCGACTTCTTTTGATTGGTTGACTACTTGTGTTCTTTCTTTCCAAGTAGATAACAACTCATTCGCAGCGTCAAAATCGTAGGAGCGGTCTGCTCGACTAAATAGCTCTTGCCTAACCTTACTCTTGTTAATCCATTCAGCGAAGCTACCGTCATTGACGACTTCAGTAAAATCAGGATGTGCAGTTTTTAGGTTAGCCAGCGCTTCTGCCTTCTTCATTTGTGCCGAGAGTTGTTCTGCCTCGCGCACCTTCGGATGCTTGGAAATAGCTGATGCAATAGCCTTGTCGGGATCGGTAAAGAAATCTACCTCTTCCTCGACTTCTGGGGCTTGTTGTTGTTTTGTGACGGTTTGGGCTTGTACAAAGTCATCTACAATACGCCGAAGTTCCCCGACTTCACTCCCTTGCTTGCCGATTGCGCGTTCGGCCTCTTGGTGCATACGAACAATATCTTTAACAGACTTGCCCTTATACTTATCAGGAATGTCATCTTCTGTATCTTCTGGTTCAGGTTCCTGTTCAAGGTTGTCCTGTACCTGCTCATCCTCGATCGATGAATACTCTTCTTCGTTTTGTAAAGGCTCGTCGCCTTCGTCAATAAATGTTGCCATTAAACTCTCCGTGCTATATAAGCATTGTGGAATATAATTATGTGCTTATGCTTAGGGTAAATCCTTAGCGGCACTCTTTCTTTCCTGCGCCATCTTCTCGTTTCGCTTCCGTTCCCACTGCATTGCTGCTCCGGGAAAATCTCCGGTCACGCCCTCAAGTTTGACCATAGGCTTGCTAACGATACGAATAGCAGGTTGACCACACACCTTACAATTGGTTGTTCGGAGTTCCGAATCAATGTAAGCTTCTGTTAGGTGGTCATCTCCGCAGATAAACTCGTAGATACGTTTAGGCATTTACTTCCCTCTCAAAGTCCTCGTAGCTGTTTTTAATCGCTGACTCGTAAGAGAGAACTCGCTGTAACGCTTCTATCTGTCCTCTGCGAAACCAGAATTGCTTCTCGTCTGGGATGGTAGTAATATCCTGAAGTAGCTCCATATTGTCGGAGATGTCTTCTAGGTATTGCTTCCAGCCCTTTGAGGCAAACAAATCTAGTAATGTTTCGTAATAATCTTGTAGTTCTTTGTCCATCTCTTTATCCTTTCATAATGTGGAGAGATGTTGCAATTATACCACACTTTTAGTAATTTGTCAAGTGATTTATTGCTTATTTTCGCATTTGCATCATTGCAATACGCTCATTACTGTTAATATCTTTTTCCTTGAGCATTAAATCAGCAATCTTTGCTCGTTTCTGGAACTCAGCGTCATCAGCGTTACCAGCTTGTAAGTTGGTAGAGATAGCCGCAGCCATCTTAGCCTTAACAACCTCTGGCTCCAATTGAGCTTCGACCATATACTTCTGGGCACGAGCTTGCGCTTCCATACCTTGAGCTTGCACCAGTTGAAGTTGCGCCTGAGCCAATTCCATCTGCATTTGCATCTGTTGCTGTTGCATTTGCTGCTCTTGCGGGTTAGGCTTAGACACCTCAGCCATTTGAGCGATAATCTCTTCGCGATTGGACAAACCCATGTTGTCAATAACCGCTGTAACCAGCATTGGGTACATTGGACTATCTTGACCCAACGTCTGCAACAGTTGTACAAGTTGTGTAACCTCATACTCACGAGCGATAACACCCAGAGATGACGAAGGTACAAACTTATAATCGCTAACAGGGTAATGCTCAGGGTCAAACTGCATGTAACGCCACGCTGTCTTCTCAATCATAGGGATTAGGAAAGACTCTTGGAAGTTAATCAGGGTACGCTTGTGGCGCTTGATAATTGCACCCATCGACATGGATACAGCACCAGCAGCAGCGTCACCATTGATAGTGCCGGGGATGCCAGCAGCGTCAATAGCGCCAGTAGCCATCTGAACCATCTTCTGCAACTCACCCGCCTGAGCGAAGGTCACCTGATCTAGGTTACCAAACTTAAATGGTTGTAAGATTTCAGAAGGGTTGCCGTTAGTGAGGATTGTCTTGCCGGGACGAATCTCTAGTTTAGCCCCACGAGGCATACGAGAGGCATCCATAGCCATCATTGGGTGGACAGTGAGGGCTAGGGCATCGATACGGGCACGAAGCTCAGCATCCAAAGCCTTCTGGCTGTTATAGCCCTTCTCACAGATACCACGACCCCAGAAGCGAGAGGGTACTACGTCCCAAGGGAAAGCCACAACAGGGCGATCCTGCATCATGTAGGGGTTCTCTTCAATCTTGAGCAGTTGACCACCGTTGGCGATAACAACAATCACCTCAACGTAGCCTTCGTCCTCTTCGTCTTCACCTTCTTCAGGTTTGACTTCTTTGGATAGCTCGTCATCCTCATCGTCCTCCATAATCGCAGCGTTATATAGGTGACGTGGGATTAAACCGTAATATTTGGTTAGTCTAACTTTATCTTCGTCAAAAGAGGTAAGCTCTTTGTCTGCTTCAATGTCTGAATCAGTAGCGGCAGACTCAATATCAACATCGCGATAGATACCATTTTGGATTCCAATCTCTACTTGGTGTTTAGGAACAAACTCGTCAATCGCAACACCCAAGGCATCCTCAATAGAGGTGGCAACAGGGTCAATTAGGAAGTTCTGTGGCAGGATTGGGCGTAACTTGACAACCACACGGTCTTCAATGTTAACACCAATCGCTTGCATCGCCCCATCCATGATAGGCTGGGTGGCTGGCTTCATCTCCTTGACTTCCTCAAGCACCAATTCGGCTACAGCAGTACCGTAGACAGCGGCATTGAGGATACACTCGGCTACAGCCTTGCGAGTCTTGGTAAACTGGAAGTCCTCAGACAGTTGTTCGCGTAAATAGGCGATGTCTTGGGGGTTTTGATCGTTGCGGTCATCACGAATGTCAAACCACTTACCACGACCAAAGGTAGCCTCTTCAACTTCAGCGACTGAACTCTCAACGGCTTGTTGTAGGGCTGGTGAGATGAGACGTGAACGCTCTGAGTCACGGGTTTTGTCCTCTGCTGCCCAAATACCACGCCAGAGACGGTAGTACTCGTCAAACTTCTGCTCGTAGTTAGCACTGTAGTGGTCGCGCCATTGATCTACTTTGTCAATAACCCACTCTTCAACCTGTTGGTTGGTGTACTTCTTATCGTCGTCCATGTTATTCCTTACTTCAAAAGTGGGTTAGTAAAAGGATTGGCATTTAAGTCAACAATCTCTTCTTTTACAAATGCTAAATCTTTAAGCCTTGGTAAATCAGAAGCATTAGCGGCACTGTTAATTGCTTTTACTTCATCATCCCCTAAAATTCTGTTGACCTTCATTTCGCCGCCAATAATCCAGTTACCTGTCATATTAGAGTTTGTTTTATACCGATAATGACCACCAAAAGGCACTTGGTCTGTTATGTGGGCGGTTCGTGCGTTAATTTTACCTGACTTCGTTTTTTGTGCTCTTTTTACAGCCTCGTCTTGCCAAGGAACATCAGCACCCATTTCAACTTCAGCCCATACTTGGTTATCTTCTCTAATGTTTGGTTTTTTACCTTTAACTTTTGCTAATGTATTGGGGTCATAAGAACCACCAATATGTGTCGCAACAGGTAAATCACCTGCGTGCCAGCCCGGACGATAAGCCAGATCACCTAAAGAAGATTTTACTTTTCCTGTCTTTGTATTCAAATCACCAGCTTTAGCTGATAACCATTCGCCCATTTGAACTGGTGTTTTTGCATCTACAAAAAGAGGGTATAAATTATTATCTTTACCAACTCTAAATAGTTTATAAGCTTTTACAGTATTTTTAGGCGCTGTTGCTAACGGGGCATTTGGAAATTTTAAAGCATCACCAACTTCATCAATAAACTTAGGCGCTTCTTCTTTTCCTAATGAAGATAACAAATCCTTTTTACCTGCTTGTTTTAATATGCCACCTAACGGGGGTACAAAAGGTAAAAATCCTAAAGCATTTAAAGCGGCTTCACCATACTCATCTTTTGATAAAGAATCTGTGACATCTTTAAAAGCCATTACATCACCAAAACCCGGTGTAAGATCAACTGCCATTTTCATATATGGTTCGGCAGCAGAAGGTAACACAGGTGTATCTTGCCTTTGACCTTCTAAGAACGCTTGTTCTGGGTCTGAAAACATTCCGTTCATTGTTAATATCCTGAAATTGTGTCTAGGTACTCGTACTCTTCCTCTTCAAAGTCAAAAACATAGGCTACTTTTGCAAGTTGCTCGATGTAAGACAGTGCGTCAGGCAAGTCATCATGTACTAGCTTGTTTGGGAATTGAAATAGTTGGTCTAGGAACTCGTTGTTCCAGTCACCTTTGTTGAGGGTAACGTAACCATTCTCAAAGCGCCCTTGCAGCGCCCATACAACACGGTCTGTTTTCTTCTTATTACCGTGTGTTAGCTCGTCAACCCTGAAGAATGTCTGGGTTCTCTTCATAATGTCGGTCATGTAGGGCATAACCGCCTGTTTAGCGATACCCTTCTCAATGCCGACAGCTACAGGCTCGTACTTGGCGACAGCATCGAATATCTTCTTGGCTGTTTCCTTGACATCCCACCTACCGTAGACAATCTCTGCAACCCACCAACCCTTCTCGTTGGCTTTAACAATAGCCATAGCAGTGTTGTCAAGGCGAGAGTTCTTAACACCGACAGACCCTTCAGCCTCAAAACCAGCCAAGTCAACCGCGATGTAGAAGTCACCCTCATCAGGCTCTTCCTCGTCAAACTTTATCCACTCTTCTTTGAATAACTCCCCACCTGCGGCCTCGAAAGATGCCATAAACTCCTGCCGGAATGCAAATGAGGACATGCTTTTCTTAGCTGCCTCAATCTCTTTAGGGTCAAGTAGCGGGTTGTCGAACGAAGTAAAGTGGAAAGACTTGAAGGTGTCATCGGTTCCTTTTAAACCGTATTGGTATAAATCATAGAAGTGGTTACGACCCATCGGCGTACCAATGAACATCGCTCTACCCTTCAAGTCAGCCAGTGCAGGGCGTAAAATTTGCTCCCACACCGCTGGCTTCATATCTGCATACTCATCGAGTACCAGAAACTTTAGCGAAACACCCCGCATCGTTTCAGGCCGATCAGCACCTTTGAGACTAATAGTTGCCCCATTGATAAGCTTAATCTGCAAGTTGTTAATATGGCTACCTGTAATGACAGAGTGACCAACCTCAAGCAGGACTTGCCACATGATGTCACGAGCTTGACCTTGCGTAGGAGCAACATAGAATACATGACCTCTCTCGCTTTGCAGCGCTTCAACTATTAAGCGGTAAGCCGCCAAACGACTCTTACCTGTACGCCGACCAGCCGCTACCACATGGAAACGAGTCTCGTCAGCCCATACCGTCTTTTGCCACGGTAATAGCTCAATCTTTAGATCACTCAATGCCTGTTAGGTAAACGGTCTTTTTACCTTCCTTGACAGCGCGGAGCACTTGGTTGTTATTCTCACCCTCTTCGAATGAACAGTGAACCCAACCTGAGTTCGGCTGACCATCTTCGTAAAACTCTAGGATGAGTTGTTTGAAAGTAAGGTTATCAATAATCCACTTGGCTAACTGCTTGTTGTCCAAACCCGGAACCTCGAAGTCAGCCGCACAACCCTTACAGTGGTCGCTCGTGGTACTCCCACCAATCGCCCTGTTTAACTCAGGGGAACGGTAACCACTGGTGACGGTAACAGCCCCATGTGAGTTCCTGACCTTCTGTAGCACCATGTCGCATAGGGTGGTCAAGTTGCTTAACACCTCATTGTTTGGTGTGTTGTCGATGCTCTTGCGAATTGCCGTATCACTTTTAGTTAACTCTTGGAGGCTAAAATTGCGTGAAAGTTTCATTATTTTTTCCTTAAATCTATAATCTTTTCTAACGTTCGACCACCGAAGTAGAAGGACATGATTAACATACCCCACTGCCCCAGTAGCTCAACGTAAGCGCTATTGGTGTTCATATCGAAAGCACTCATAATAGCAAACACAAAATAGCCTATAAGGATGGCTATCAGTGTCATTGGTCGTATGTTTTTGGATAACCAACTGTCGCTGGTCATATCAGAGTTTAACCTAGCTGTGAGGTTGTTTTGCTCTGTTTCGTATAGCTTCGTCTCGTTAGCTAACTTTGTTAACTCACCCTCTTGGGCTAACCGAGCTAACTCTATTTGCGCTTTCGCCTTAGCCTCTGGGTCTGGGATAAGTTTGTCAATTAACTTACCACCTATATTAAGTAATGAATCAAGTACCACTGACATCCTCCACGTCTATATAATTGTCCTCGTCAATTGTGACTGACTCGCCAACACCGCTAATGGTGATGTTAACAGAGGGACGAGAGTTACCGCCTTTGTCTTTCTCGAAGTAGGACATGGGTAACATACGGTCAACCAAAAGCTTCCACGCCGCTGCTTGATTCTTGTGCTCATCGTCTAACGCGGCATCAAGGATGGAGTCTAACACCTTGCGGGATTTAGGCGAAGCCATCAACCGAGCCTTAAACTCCTCGATGGCTGAGGCATCCCCTTTAGGTCTACCAACTGGTCTTTTCTTAACTTCGGCTAACCTATCTTTCGATGGTCTACCTTTCTTAACTGGTTGTTTTGGATTATCCATTACTGGTTCCCCTATGTAGCACTAACTAGGCTATATAGACTACATACTGTTTAGTGCTAGTTAGTCTATATAGCTATGAACTATAAGGTAGTGGTTAACCATTTTTAGTAACCAGAAACATCATACCCTATATAGTACATAGTATAACACACTTTTGCTATTTTGTCAAGTCTTTTCTTCACTTTTTTGCAATTATTTTCAATTTAGCTGTTCAGTCGCATTTGGCCTCTATAGCTGTTCAGTCGCAATTGACACCTAGGCGACTTCGACTGTTAGCTTTCCTTTTCTTGTTAACCCTCACCTGTTAGCTGTTCAGTCAAAAGTGCTTAAATATTAAGCAGTTACACTTGTTAGCTATATAGGCTTGTTTTCTAAATTACCCCTATTTTGTATCTGTTAGGGTACTACAAATACACAGCATAGCCCAGCCCCTCCCCGGGGGTGTTGTAGCTACGCAACAGTAATTGGGGACAGAGTAACATGCACTATATTGCATATATGCGTCTATGATTATATGATTGTATAGCTATGTAGCCATGTGTGTGGGCTGGTGCGGGTCACTATATAACCACAATCAAGAGTTATCCACAAGCTACAAAGTTATCCACGCTATCCACAAGCTGCACCAATAGTAGGCATAATTGCACCAAGCTAGTGCAGCATGCACCAATTACATGCGGTGTTATATATAACGGGTATGCGAGTTGTTAACCTAGGTATTCATTTATAAGGGCTAAACACTTGGCACGTTACGTGCATGTAACAAAGTATGCCCGGTAAAACGACGGGTTAACCAAGCTAACTAATAAAGGGTTATACACAATGAAAACATTCTCTAAAACAGCCACCAAGACCGCCAAGCTGTACACGTTCGCACAAGTGATTCAAGGGGGTACAAATGAGGAGATTGTGGACGCGTTGGACGAATTGATAACGTCGCCCGCGTTCGCGTCAATTGGGTGGCAAGTTAACTTTACAAAGCTTCGCGGGGTACTAATGGACGGTTACCCGGCGTTTACGGTGTTTAAGTTAGACGGTAACTCTAAGCTTCCATTCGTGGCTTTTAGTTCGTTACCCGGCGTTACATGTCCCGGCGCGGGCGCTTGTTTAAATTTCTGTTACAGCTTCCGCGCTTGGCGTTATCCGGCGGCGTTCGCCCGTCAATGCCAGAATGCTTTCCTCATGCGGTTTAACCAAGGCGCTATTGTGCAAGCTTTCCGCGCTATAGATAACAAAGCAAAAAGCCCCTATGATTTGCGCTTATACGTTGACGGTGATTTTGCAAGCGTCAACGACGTAGAATTTTGGTTCGACCTTATCGACGGCACAAAAGCCCGCGTCTATGGTTATTCTAAAAGCTTCCAAGAGTTGTTAGCGTATAAAGGCGCGTTACCAAGCAATTACGTTTTAAACGTTAGCAGCGGACACAATAGCGACGCGGACACTATCACACGGGTGAAAGCTTTGCCGATCACACGCGGTGATTTTATCGCGGTGTCTATCGGGCGACGCGTCAAGAGTAGCGAACACGGGTCACGGGCGGTTAACCAAGCTTTGCGGGCATCGTTCGGTGCTAAGGCTTTCCCATGTCCGGGCGCTTGCGGTACTTGCACGGGTAAAGGTCACGCATGCGGCATGCAAGCGTTAAAGGGTTTGCCGATTGTAATCGCCGTACACTAAGGGGAAATTATGCTAAAAGACGCTATTGGGTATGCTTTGTTGTTTACCGCTATGCTTGCGCTTATGCTTGCATATTTTGATTGTTTAACCTACTAAGGGGGATATATGCAAAATAGATTCGAGACGCTGCAAGAAGCGTTAGACGCGGAAGACATCGCGCATATGTGGGACTGTTCGCCGATTAACTACAACGAAACGCGGACGCTTACTTACGCGGACGGTTCACGCTATGGACACTATATTTCAATCTATCGGGACGAACGCGGGTTATATGAGCGTCCCATTCATTATTCAAGAAACTAAGGGGAAATTATGCAAGTTATTGGAAAGGTTTTTATACGTGAACCGTGGGCGCGTGAAATAGTACAAAACCGAAAGACAATTGAAACCGCTCATATAAGCTTACCCGTGCGCTTCGCTGGGTTTTGGCTGCATGTACAAAACGAACAACGGGAAATTATAGGGGCGGTTAAATTTAAAGGGTTTAAACGTTATCACGCCGTCGAGCCGTTCGACGACGATTTTAAAAGACACCGGGTAATGATCGACAGTCCGTATCATTATTTAAACCGCAAGCGCTGTTTTGGCTGGCTTGTCGATGATGCGGTAGATTTTGACGAGCCTTTAAAGGCGCAACCAATGAAGAGCCAGTTTAGGCTTGAAACCTACTAAGGGGGTAAGCATGGCGACATTATTAGAACGCCTAGAACGGGCGGAGAGGCGCTTATTCATCTATCCGGCGCACGTGGGCTACGATGCGCCCGGCGACGGTAATAACTGCGCTGTAAGGGCGTTAGCTAACGTAAAGGGCGAACCCTATGATTTAAGCTTTAAAACGTTTGAGCAATTAGGAAGACGGCGCAACCGGGGTACTAGCGCAAGACAATGCCACGCGGCATATATAGGCGCGGGCGGGCGCTTGGTTAACGTCTATGGGGTTACCAAGCAAGCTATTGCATTTTCAACTATAACGGGCGTTTATCCGTCGCCGGGTATGACGTTGGGGCGTTTAATGGCGACGTTACCTAAAACCGGGCGTTATGTCGCCGTGGTGACACAACATGCACTTGCAATAGTAGACGGAAACGTGATAGACTTGAACGCAACCAAGGCGCAAAGACGCGTTACGGCACTTTATAAATTTGACTAAGGGGTTTTTATGTTAAACTTTGAACAATTACGGTTAGGCTTACGGGTAAGAGTAAGCCAACATAAAGATGCCGGGCACTACATCATTAAGCGCATAGACACCGAACAGCGCATTGTTTTTATTGTTCCTGCGGTAGACAATGAGTTGTGCATGCAATGGGTGAGTGGCGAAGCTTTATATAAGGGGGTTTTATGATTGACCAAGCGCAACACCACATTAACGAGGCCACACGGCTGATTAAACAGGCGATCATGACTGATACCCTTATGGGCAACGATCAGGCGCAATATGTGGCTTTCCTAGACTTATGGGAGAGCCTATATGACCTCGACCGCCTGATAAAAAACTGGGACGAAGACGAAGACGCGGTAAAACGAAACCTACTATTAGATGACGACGAATAGAGCGTTAAGCATTGGCGATTATGTCGCCTTTGCCTAGCGTTTTTGCTAGGTTATCGGAGCTATACAATGAAATTAGACCAGCTACTATTAAACAGCGGTGGCAAATTTATCACGGTTACCTTTACCAAAAAAGACGGAACCCTGCGAACCCTTACTGGGCGACTAGGTGTTACCAAGCATTTAAAGGGCGGTGTGAGCACTTTGAACCCTGACCAATACGTTACCATCTACGACGTGCAAAACAGCGGCTATAGGGCTGTAAACCGCTCTACAATCCAGTCTGTGACGTGTGAGGGGGTAACGCATGAGTAACGTGCTAGAATTTATCATCGACATATTGGTTCTGTTTATTCCGGTGCTTGCTTATGTCGTGGCGTGACTGGGTGTTAGCGTTAGCGGTAGCGGCTGCCTTGTCGCTATCTCATTATCTAAACTAAGGGGTAAACATGAAAAAGTATAAAGTAATAGTGCGTAGGTGTGTCTACTATTACGCCGATATTGAGATGCAAAGCGACGGTGTAACAGATGATGACGTGTTCGAAGATGCGTTTATAGCTATGGAAGATGTAGACGCTGCCTCTCTCATTGAAGATGACGACGAGCTTGAAATACTAGGTGTTCAGGACGTGGGTACTGGTAGATATCTCAATTTGTATGAGGTTAGCGTATGATGTACGAAATTCAGACCAAGTGGTCACACATGGTTGTCTATCGCACAACCGAACGTGCCAATGCGTTATATTGGCTCGAAGAGAATAACCAAGAGGGGCTATTTGTGCTTGTAAAGGTAAAAGTATGATATACTTGGCGGGTGCTATTTTGTTTATAATTTTAATTGGGAGCTTAGAATGAGATGTAATTGCTGTAATGTAATACTATCACCATTTGAGAGTACTACCAGAAAAGTGAGTACTAATGATTTCATTGACATTTGCGAAAAATGCTTGTCAACCATCGATGATGACGTTAAGGTTTTGACCCGTGAAGACCTACGATCAGAAGTTGGCACGGATGTTGCAAACTATATAGACTGTTTTGACCTAACGAGGGATAATGATGAATAATAACGAAGAAGCTACGTTGTACTACACTGTTAACGATGCCATTGATGTTATCAATGCAATCGGTTTAGACTTATTTTTAGAATCTCTCTTTAAAGAGTCAAAACAGCGTTCGTTAACCATTGATGAGATGGAGGCTATGCGTACGTTACATGACAGTTGGGAGTTATGATGGCTAACTACAAGAAGATGCACATACCCTGCGACCACTGCGGAAGTAGTGATGCGGCAGTTATCAACGAAGATGACTCGAAATATTGCTTTAAGTGCAATGTGCGAGACAAGCCTGAGAATGGATTTAATATGCCTACCCTACCCAATGTACCAGTTACCTCAAACAAACCGCACCTGACCCTTTCTGATGCGTTTCAGAGCGGTATTAGTGAGCGACGATTGGCGCTAAAGACCGTCGAGGCTTACGGCGTTAGGTTAACAGAGAAAGGTGAGGTGTTCTTTCCCTACTTTGACAAAACAGGTGCACACGTTGCCAACAAGGTGCGAAGTAAGGATAAGAAGTTTGCAGTTGAAGGTGAGTGGAAGACATCCTTGCTGTTCGGTCAAAACAACTTCTCCAAGGGTGGTGATGTTGTTACCATCTGCGAGGGTGAGTTTGACGCGCTAAGTGCCTACCAGATGATGGGTGGTAAACAGGCTGTCGTTAGTATCCGCTCAGGTGCTCAGTCGGCTTTGAGTGACTGTAAGGCATCCTACGAGTGGTTAGACTCATTCAGTAAGGTTGTTATCTGTTTCGACAATGATGAGGTTGGTCGTGAAGCTGCGAACAAGGTGGCTGATTTGTTCGGTGGTAAGGCGTTGCTGTTCAGGCACAGCCAACAGTACAAAGACGCTAGTGACTGGTTGGTTGATCGTGCCGAGGTGCTCTTCTCTCAGGCGTGGTTAGCATCGGAGAAGTACAAACCAGAGGGCATCGTCACCATCAGCGACATCAAGCAACGTCTGTTAACCCCGCCAGTGCCGGGTGTGCCTTGGTGTTTCTCGACGCTAACAGGGCTAACCTATGGGCGACGTAAGGGTGAGTTGTATGCCTTTGGTGCGGGTGTGGGTGTCGGTAAGACTGACGTGTTCACACAGCAGATAGCCTACGACATTGAGACGTTGAACAAGAGGGTGGGTGTTATCTACCTAGAGCAAAACGTGGTCGAGACAGGGCAACGGGTGATGGGCAAGCTAGACCAACGGCTATACCATGTACCTGACGCTGACTGGAACAGGACGCAGTATGAGGCTAGTGTTAACCGATTAGAGGAGCGTGAGCAACTTTACATGATGGAGCACTTTGGGGCTATGGATTGGAAGACGATCAAGGGCATCATCAAGTACTTCAACAAGGCGTATGACATTGAGCACATCTACCTAGATCACCTGACAGCGCTGTCGGCGCAGGAGCAGGATGAGCGTAGGGCACTTGATGGCATCATGGCAGACATGGCATCGTTGGCGCAGGAGCTTGGCATCATCATCCACTTTATTAGTCACCTAACAACACCAGAGGGTAAGTCTCACGAAGAAGGTGGACGTGTGATGGAGAAGCATTTTACAGGCTCAAGGGCTATTGCACGTTGGTCGCACTATATGTTTGGGTTAGAGCGTAACAAGCAGCACACAGACCCAATCAAGCGACAGACAACGACGTTCAGGGTGTTAAAGGATAGGTTTACTGGTCGCGCAACAGGCATTAAGTTTGGGTTGCAATATAACCAAAACAATGGTATACTACGCGAAGCAGAGCTTTTAATGGATGATGTATTATGATGGAAGACTACGGGTATTGCAGTAAGACAGGCGTATGCTTCAACCCTTTCGGTGTTAAGCCTGAGTGGGTGCAGAAACGAGCATACAAGATACGACATGGGTTGTTAATTGAACAGACAGAGGAGGCGTTGTTTTGAGCGGAGAACATAACCTATATCAAAAGTGGCGAGAGAGTGAAGCCTATGCTGTACCGATGACAGAGGATGGTGTTAAGTGGTCACAGGAACGATGGCGTGGGTTCAATCTGGGCTATAAACAAGCCGTGAGGGATGCTGTTAACTTGTTAATGATCCAACACGAGGCGGCTAATGGCAGTCACAACTATTGGCAGGTTGCTGCTAACCTTATCAAGGCTGAGTTTTTACCAGAGGAGAATAACACATGATTATTCTCTCTTGTGGGTGTAAGGCTATCGACTCTGGTATTGAAGCCGAGTGGGACACCTTTTCTCGTGAAGGAAAGCCAGCAATTGAATGCGGGTTCATCTGCCAAAAACATTTCGAGATTTATGATGCTAGAACCTCGGAACCAGAAACCAAACTAAAGGAGAAGAACACATGACTGATACTATTGGAACAGCAAACGTAACATTACTCCGTGAGAACGAGGATGGTAGTGCAGACTATCAATTCAACTTCCCACCAGAGGCGTTGGAGGCGTTGACTAGGCTAGGTATATTAACCGCAATACAAGCGGGGATTGAGGATGCTAAACGCCTTAACCCAGAGGAAGATGATGACCGACAAGATAACTAAGGACGGTGTGGCTTGCATCGACTTAAACTACTACTGGCGACCGATAGAGGAAGCACCACACGGTGTTAAGCTACAATTGTTAAGTGTGTATGGTGTGGCTTCTCATGGGTCGCTATCACCTGCTATAATTGAAGATGGGTTCTGGATTGGCTGGACACCCTTACCACGACGGAGGAAGTAATGATTGACAACATAACCCTATGGCACAAACGAGCACGACCACAGCCAACAGAGCGTGACCTAGATGTACAGATAGGCTGTCACATTGAGGAGTTCATTGAGATGATGGATTCGTTGAACATAGACGCTAACAGTGACTTGGCTAGGGCACTTGATGATTTAGAGGAGTTCGCTGACTCGTTGAAGGCAGGTGACAAGACTGTATCATCAATAGATCGTGAGCCACTACTTGACTCGTTAGCAGATCAAATTGTTACGGCTGTCGGTGTTGGTGTGTGCGCTAAGATGGATATGAATGCAGCGGTAACTGAGGTTAACGAAAGTAACTGGTCGAAGTTCAACTACAAGGGCTACCCTGAGTTCGATGAGCATGGTAAGGTCAAGAAGGGTGAGCGTTATCGTAAGCCTGATTTGAAAGGTATGTTTTGATTACCCCATCTTTTGTTAAGTTGAATGAGCTAATCCCGGAGGATGACTGGGAGTATTTTGAAGATCGTGATATGTCAGCGCGTGAAGCTGCAGGAGAAATTAAGTTTATGAAAGATGTAACAGAAACGTTAGGACTGCGTGAGAATCGTTACGGTGAGTTCAAGAATGTGTCAGAAACGTCACAATGGTTAAAAGATATTATGCGTGGCGGTGCTAGTTGGAAGGGGATGGAACCCTTTATGCAGGAAAGCTTGGACTTGATTGCCAACAAGCTGGCGCGTATTGTTAATGGCGACCCGTTCTATGATGACAGTTGGCACGACATAGGTGGTTATGCGAAGTTAGTTGAAATTGAAATTGCTAAGGGGAAATAACATGATTATAGAAGCAAAGAAACAAATTCCAGAAAAAAAATCTGAATGGTTTTTTGTGCGTAGAAATAGTAAGGGAGAAAACATTTTCCGTAGAAATACTAACCAAACGGCTGAGTATGTCGCAAATGTTTTAAACGACAAAGAAATACCGTTTGTGTATAGTGAGGCAGGTTCTTGTTTTAGAATCTATAATGAAACAAAAAACAGCAACTATCAATACTACCCGACAACAGGACGTTGGGGTGTTTACTTTTACCAGAAAAGACCAACGAAACACTATCACAGTAAGTCTATTGAAGATTTTTTAGAGAGATTCTTTTTAAGTATGCCTTTTAAGGAGAAAGAAATGACAGTTGAGAAAAAGCAAGTTAGAGCACGACCTAGTGACCCTACCACATCCCACGAAGCTGCGGAAAAGGTTGTAGAGTTTTCAGCTAAAATGTATAAAAAAATACATGCTGAGTTACAACAAGGTGAAGGTACTTATGAAGAGTTAGCGGATAGACTTAGTTTTCGTAGAGACCAGTTGTGCAAAAGACTACCTGAAATGCAAAGAATTGGTATTGTAGAGTTAACAGGAGAAAAACGCGCTGGTTCTAGTGGTAGAATGCAACGTGTTTGGAGAGTAGTAAAGGAGTAAACGTGGACTTAGTTCTCGACATCGAGACAGATAGCAAGCAGAGTAAGATATGGCTTTGCTACACCCATAACAGCGAGACAGGCGAATACATATGTCACACAAAACCGGATACACTCATACCCTTAATAAACAAAGCAGA
>ENA-OWPI01002066-OWPI01002066.1-marine-metagenome-genome-assembly--contig:-NODE-2066-length-19792-cov-12.316257_pt1 | contig 19792 bp, 40 predicted proteins | sample MGYA00238138_ERZ651775 | MGnify/ENA primary metagenome ERZ651775 (study PRJEB26906, sample SAMN06265043) | marine metagenome | isolation source: Helgoland LTER site | place: Germany:Helgoland, sampling...
GCGAAAAAATCAGTGTGAGTGTGACCCCCAGTAAGATGGTCGAACCAAGCCATTTTGTCAATTGACTTTTGGTCATATTCAAACTTAAATTTTCCTTCTGCTTTATAGCCCAGTTCTTTAATTTTATCACCTGTACGTTTTTTAATAAAATGTTTAAGGTCATATTCAGTTATACCTTCAATATCACCCATTTCAAATAACTTACTTATGTAAGTCATTTCTGCATTATGCATAGTTAATGCTGCATCATATATATGCTCTTTACATTCTTCTTTTAAACCAGGTATTTGAGAACACATATGTCTAAATAATTGACAACCCATTTTGCTATGTAATGATTCATCTCTTACAGACCATTTCATTTGTTGGCCAATACCTTTTAATAAGTTACGCATTTGAAAACTATATAACACAGCAAAAGCTGAATATAAACTAACACCTTCTGCAAACGCAGAAAACGTAGCTAATGATTTACCTATTCCTACAGGATCATTACCTTCATAAGCAACAAGATTATCAAATCTTTCAGCAGTTGCAGGCTCGTGTAAGAAAGCTTCATAGTCTTCAAGACCTAACGTTTCATTTAAATAACTGTATGCTACAGCGTGTATAGTTTCTTGACTTCCAAACATCATAGCCATTTGCTGTATTTCATGTTTAGGAAACCAACCAACAACTTTTTGTGTCCAATAATCTGACACAGCACATTCTGTTTGAGCAAAACCTAGTAAGATATTACCTACTAAGTTTTTTTCTTTATCATCTAGCTTTTCGTTCCAGTCTTTTAAATCACCTGACATAGGTATTTCAGTGTGTAACCAAAATGCTTGTGCTTGTTTTAACCAACCTTCTGTATAATACTCAGGGTACTCAAAAGGTTTATACGGTATTCTTTCTGTAAATAGTGGTACATTCATATTATTCTTCATAGTATAAGGTTAAACATATATCAAATATTCCTAAATATAAAACGTGATCTACTTGAAAATCACCGTCTTCATAACTTCTCATTCCAAAGAGTAATCCTGGAAACATTCCAGCTGATAACTCCCATTGTTTTGATTTACCCATAGCATTTTATATTATATTTATTATGGATCTCTATTAGATCCTTCCATTTTAGATAACCTCTTTTATTAACTGTCCATTTAATATAAGTATCGATCTTACGTTCCTTATATTTAGTTCTAGCTATATGTTTAGAGGCTAGTTTGTTTTTTCTTTGCATTTGTTCTAAGGTTTTTCCTCATAGTCTCTATATGTGTAATTGTTTCATCACAGTCTTTTTGATTCTGAGGTTTAAATAACGCAATGCCAGGTGAATGAAGAGAGATCCATGCTTTAAATAATTTCCATCTAAGTGGAAACGATTCGTTAGCTCTACCTTTACATTCAATTACAAAATCTCTACCTACAAAATCTGGTTTGTATTTTATAGGTAAAATCTTTTTGCAACCTCTATCTTTATATTCACCTTTGCCATTAGCTTGTTTTTCAAAGCATACACCTTCTAAATCAAAACCGTTAAGCAGAGTATAGCTTGTGGGCTCATACTCAGCTACGATTCTAGCTTCTTTCAAAGCTTTATACATGTATACCTCTAATCCAGATGCAAATTGAATACCATCATACATGGTTTTCTTTGCTCTAACAGGACCGCGTTTTTTTCGTTTATAAGATTTCTTCATTTTTTACGTCTATATTGTAAGAAGACTCAAAGCTATAGTTATTTATTTTTTTAAGCATTGATTCTTCTATTTCATCTTGCAAGCAACGTTTAGCTGCTTCAATATACAACAACGCATCCATTAATTCTTCTTGCACATCAATTAAGAAACGATTAAGATCTTTTTCTTGACCTTCAATCTCTTGCATCATTGTAGCTCCGTATTTTTTCTGGCCTATAAGGCTTCGTTCGTCCATCTTTCTTAAGACTTGTTGAACTATTTTATCTTGTGTTTTAATCTTCATCTTTTACAAATGTTCCGTTAATCATTTTACCTGTTCTTTTGTTTATAACTTCATAAGCTGTTTGTATACATTCTTCTATATAAACACCTCGTTGATGAGCTAAGTTAGTTAATACTACAACTATATCACCTATAGCATCTATAACTTCTGGTTGATCATCTTTTAACAAAGCTTTAGCCAACTCACCAGCTTCTTCTTGTAGTTTAACATATTGAACCATAGGATCACCGGCTTTATATAAACCTCTAGTTTCAGCCCATGTTCTTATTCTGTTAAACATCTTTTGTGATTTACCATAATCAGGTATTTCAATAACATTTTTCTTAAGACTTCTTACAGCTTTAAAATATTCTGCAAAAGCTTTATTGTATATGTACGATCTCTTATCATTATACATTGACATCTTTGCGTTGTCTGTTATCCATTTGATTGTTTGCATATCTAATTCAAATGTGCCGTGAGATGTTTCCCAGGACATTCCTATGTTGTCCATTAGATGGCCTTTAAGTTTATTCAAAGGCATTGCAAAAGTTGAAGTTTGTTCCGTTACGTTTATTTTCATTTTCTTAAAAAGGTTTTTATATTTCTTTCTGTCGACCTTATAGCCGTAAGACTTTTGAAGTTCTATCTCTTTGTCCGATATATAATCTACATCGTCCGACTGATCAAGAACTTCATATTCACTGGGTTTATAACCCTGAATTAACGTAACACGAGTATTAAGATCACGTGTTACACCAATCTTTTTACCTGGTATGTGGTATAAATAATACATTATTTTGTTATTTTATCGTTATACAAATGTAAGTTATGTGCGAAATGGTAATATGTACCGATCTCATATCCTGTCCTCTCTGCAACTAATTGTTGTAGCTTTGAAAAACAATATTGATCATTACAAAAACCGTACCAGAGGTCATTAGATCGCATCACAACTGACATATTTAGTTTATTGTTTAATACTGTAAACTGAACTGCATAAGTACAAGGTGTATCTTTAGCATAAGTGCTATGTTCTTTACCATCATATATACTTATTGCAGCGTGTCTAGTATTAGGATTATCTTTAAGCTTTGCAACTACATAATCTAATTGGTAGTTACGTTCCCATTGCCAACCGTAGTTAGATCTTACCTCATTATTACTGTCAACCATTCGTTGCCATATTTCAGGTACTTTACCGTATATATCTCCTAGCTTGTCTACGTTAGGATTACCTGATAAGTACCATTGCCATTCAGCTTCTGCATATTCATCGTTCCACTTTCTGTGTTCAGCTAGTATGTGATTCCACATAGGTTTTTCAATATAGAAACCTATATTAAATAAAGCCATTGTGTTATCAAACTTAACTCCGTCCCACATTATTTTAGGAAAAAAATAATTAAAAGCATCGCTTGCTGTTTCAAATTTTGTTTTTATCATAATAAAATCTATATAATTCAAATATTTTTTCGTTAATTTGTTTACCGTTGTATTTAAATGGTGATCGTTTTTTAGCTCCATTAACCTCTACATCAATCCACCAGTAGTAATTATCTTGATCACTACTTGCAGCCCATGGAGTTATTTTAATTCCATTGTTTATACACCATCTGTATGCCTCTGTATTTTCAGTAGTCCATTCAGGCCCTAGTATGTTGACCTTTTTCTTACTCCAAGCATTCATTAATCCCAAGGCATTTGCTCATCATCAGCCATCGTTGCTAACACATGAGGTACAAAACAACCTGATCTTGGTTCCCATTTAAAATGAGCTTCAGCTCCGTTTTCACCTAAGTTTTGAAACTTAACTTTAAGTATTTTAGCTTTAACAGTTTTTTCTTCATAATTTCTGTGAACTAATATACCGTGATAACTAGCATCATACCATTCGCCACCACCTTTAATGTTATACATTGTAGGCTCTTCAATATTACCATCTTTATCCCTGTACATCTTAGTTGGATGTGCTACAATAAAAACTAATACATCATATTTCTTTGCAAATGTTTCGATCTTAGTTAGATATTCCATTGTGTAACGGTTTACATCTTCAGTCTTACAATCAACGTCTCTGATCTTATTAAATGGATCTATAACAAGACATTTAATACCTTTACGTTTAACAAGCTCAGCACCTTTACGTAATACTGATTCTAATGTATATCGTTCCATATCGATATGAAAAAAGTTATCATTACAATGATCAGCAATCTTATTCCATTTATCTGAATTTATATCGTTTCGACTAGGCATATCTTGCCAGATCTTACGCATAAGCTTATGGGCATGTAAATAAGTAGGAGCATTTTCAGGACTAGCAAAAGCTGTTTTCCATTGATACTTCTGATTATAACCTACTACCATCTGGTCAACGAAGTCAGACTTTCCGCTAGATGGTATGCCAGTAACAGTGATAAACTGCCCAGTATAAGTACTAAAAATATCATCAAAGTTAGGTATACCAATCTGGTAACCAGGTTTGAAACCATTTTTAACAAAGTCTGTAATTTCATCTTCTATATCTTTAAAAGTTTTAACGTTTTCTAATGGAACAGGTCTTGCTCCTTCAATACGTTTAACTAATTTATCTTTGCCATATTTAATTAAATAATCATTAGCATCTTTACAGTCTTCAAACGTTGTTAAGAAACAAACTTCAGCACCAAGACGTCTAATAAGTTCTTGTTGCAAAGCTATACCTGGTTCATCATTATCTACTGCTAGTATTACTTTTTCTTTATCTTCAAAGTAATCTATACAGTTATCTAAATAATCTAAGTTGTTAGAATTTAGAGTCGCACCGTTAGGAACTGATATTGCATTTTTAATTCCAGCTTCATGTAATGCTAACACATCCATCTCACCTTCAGTTATTACACATGTATCATAACCTACTGTACTGTTTATATTATAAAATACTTTTTCAGCACCTTTATATAGTTTAAAGTTTTTTCTACCGTCTCTGTATTTAACATTAACTAGTTCATCACCTACTATATAATTAAACTGAATTGTATTCTCGGACTTGCCGGTCTGTGGCATATACTCAGGACCCTCTGTGACCATAAGATCGTCGAGGGTTTTCTGAGATATTCCACGTGACTCAAACCATTTAAAGACCTTAGACGTTATTTGTTTTGGGTCTACAACGTTTAACGCATCTGGACGTAAATATGTCTTCTCAGACGATCCTTTACGTTGATACGTATGTAATTGAAATGATGAATCACAATGATGACAAGTACCCAGACCACGTTCCCAATCATAACTAGCACATTTAAGCTTTTGATTTTTAGGTTGCCTTTCAGACGAACAAAGGGGACAAGTCCCCTGAGTTTTACCTACATCTAAATTATGTTGGTTGAACTGGTCGATTAAAAATCCATTAATCTCCGTACTGTTTACTTGCATTTGTTATTGTTTAATTATTCTCCGTCTCTACAATCAGGGCATATGTCGCAGAACATATATTCGTCCTGCGTCATACCTTGCCCACACATCTCACATTCCATTAAAATGGAAGGTCATCTTCTATTGCCGCCGGAGCTGCTACAGGCTGTGAAGCTTGCTGCTGCGGGTTATCGAACTTTTTAACTTCTCCGTTGGTCCATACTAATTTTACATTACCTAAATATGTTTTTGCCTGTTTCGCTTCGCGTTCTTCTTTGCTCTGCGATACAATGACTGGACCTTGATTACCGAACTGATCAAGCTCATCATTAAGAGTAATACTGATAGGTAAGTATTTACCTTTCTTACCAATAATGATTTTGTCTTTCGGTATTTCATTTAGATTAATGCTTGCTGCTAATATTAATGCCATTATACTGCTGTTTGAAATAAATTATTAAACATAGTTCTTAATTCTGTCGTGCCTATGCTTGCACCTGTAGCTTGTAACCTTCTTCTAAAGTTATCAGCTTTTTTACTGTATGCGTGTAGTCCATCTTTTGAATTGTTATTTGCATAAAATTCATTTGTTGGAAACGTCATTCCAGTCATTGCACATTGTTTTGATGTTACTTTTTTTCTTCTTGCCATAATAATGGGGTTTAAAGGGTTTTACTAATAAAATATTGTTTCGGATCGAAACTGTCTGTCTTATAAAACAGATCGTAAGCCTCAACGGCTCTTTTAACCTTGTCCTGCCCTGATTCATAGAATTTAGGGGAACAGTCGTATATACCTATTTGATGAGTCTTTTTGTCTATAACAATAAACATAAACTCGTAACCAAATAGACTACTATAAATATAAGCTTGGCTGTCGTAGTTGTACTTAGATGCTGAATATCTAAACTTCTGAAGATCTGCTGTCGTCTTTAAATCGATGATCAGTTTTTCGTCATGGTTTACAATGTCAGCTTTACCTTTCCACATTTGACCTTCAAGCTCTATAATACCAGGTTGTTCATATTCAACATTACCTGTTATTAAGCTTTTACAAACGTCGTTACTCATGATTTTTTCTCTCATTAATTCTATTGAATCAACTTCATGTTGTAACAAGCATAACTCTCCTCCGGCTATGTCTTTGTAAGCTTTAGTATTTCTAGTAGACGATTTCACAACTTTATACTTATCAAGCTTGTTAGGCTCTAGTATTGCTGTGTGAAAATAACCACCGACTAAAAATGCAGCCGATGGTGGTGACTGTTGTCCAAGTGCTAAAGGGTTGTTTAACAAAGCTGATATATCTGAATTACTAAGGTATTGTTTACCAAAGTCTCCATAGTAATGTTCATCAATTCTCAGCTTATCTAACACCTCTTGTTTAGTCATACTATAATGTTATTTGTTTTTCAATTTCAGGAGTTACATTATATTTCTTTTTGATAGCTTCGAGCTTTCCACCTGCTTGTACAAAGCTTTTAGCTTTTTCTATAGCTGCTTTATTCATTGTTAAGCCATTGGTTGCATCAGCGTCTTTGGTATCATCAATTAGGAATAAATTACCTAATGCGTATTTCTTCCCGTAACTTGAAGCAGTACCGAACTGTTGTGGTGTTTGCATACCTTTTTGATTAAGATCAACACCTACTAATGCTGTAGCATTTAAAGTGTTTTCTCCATCAGATATAGTAGCACAACTTTCAATAATAGGCACAGGGCTAGTCTCAACTAAGTTTTCATTAATTGTTACTGTTACTCCTAGTTCTAATAAATAGGGTTTTGTTGCTTCAAGAATGTCTTCGGCAGATCGGAAGTAATATTTGCCGAACGAATTAAATCTACTTTTTTTCGATTTAAATTTTGTCTGGATCGTCGCCAGTTTTTGGTTTAGGGTCATAGTTATATAATTACATATTTAAATTAAGTTTTACAAAGGTAAGCTACAGATAATCAAGCACTTGCGAGTGATCGACACTATTAATTAGCTTATCTACAGCTTGCTTTTTTAGCTCTGAAACACGTACATAAGCACTGCTTCCTTCGATGTTTAAAATCTCTGCTATTTTATTTGCTGAATGTTTTTCACAGTCTAATCCATAGCTTAATCTTAGTACATCGTACTCGCGATCGTCAAGATGTTTTTTTAACAGTCCAGTTAAATATATGTTTAACAAACCTATATTATATGGCTCTGATTTATCTGCGATCTGATAGATCATAGACTCTTCATCGTCTTTAGGTTTTTCGTCAATTGATAAAAACATACTATTAAAAAACATTGCAACCATTTTATGGTCTTTACCATTGTCTTTACGTATTTCATTAAGTTTGTGCTCAGGTATTCTTATGTCGCCTCTATTTTTATCAATAGCACGTCTGATACCACCTTTAATACGTTTAGATAAAAAAGATTTTAATGTTTTTAGTTTGTCATCTTCATCACCCGTTACTCTAGTCCAATCAATTCTACGTACAGCTTTAGTTAAGTTTAAATTACCTTCTTGTATTATATCGTTAATACTCATAACACCTGATGCTTGCTGTGTTGTTGCAAACTTACGGCCTATGTTTTCTACAAGAGGTAAAAACCTATAACAAAGTTGTCTTTCATTTAGATTTTCAAGAGCTATATCTTCATCTGGTTGACAAGCAATAACATCTTTCTTATATCTTACGTAATTAGGTACATTATATTTTTTCATTTTCCATATTTAAAAGTTCTTTTTCTTTTTTAAGTTCATTACCCATATTTCTATGTATTGTTCTAACAGAACAATTAAGTGATGACGCTAATTTAGTAATAGTTATTCTTTGGTTCATGTCATTAATATCTAACATGCATTGGTATATGTCATCTTGATGTATACGTTTAGTTTTACCTATAAGTTGACCTACAATAGTTAATTTTTCTGACAAGCTTAAACCGCTATTGTCATTAAATATAACTTTTCTTAGTTTATTCTTAGGTGGTTCTTCAAGATCACACATGCTAACATCATATACCATTCGTTTTAATAACTCTGCAGGTATATCAAACGCAATAAATCCATATTTATAATTTGCTATAGTCTCTGCTAAGGCAGTAAACTTATTCATATCAAGTTTAGGATTTAAATACCACAATACTAACAAATGCCATTTTAAACTTTTGTATGTAGTTATTTTAGCTTTACTACGAAACAAATCATAGCATTCGTAAGTACCATTTTCATAAAACTTACCGTACTCAAATTCTAAGGTAGGTTTATCAGTGATAGGATTACGTCTGTATACAATCCGCCTCTTGTTTAGATATTGTAAGTAACGCGGTATTGATACGTAATTGTGTGACATTAGCCTCTTACTCCTTTATTCTTAGACCTATTGTCACGTTTTGGCTTTTGAAAAGCTTTAACTTTTGTTTTTATTTTAAAAACATCAGTTGCCATTAAATGTTTTACATTAGTTACTGTGCTCATATAATTTAATTTTTACGTTAGTCCATTTACCTCCCTTCATTGTCTCGTCGACCAGGAAGTCTATTCTATTTGTCCATCTTTTATTCATTCTATCTCTTATGACCCAAAGGCCATTCATTTTACCTGCATTGCTAATAACAACTACAGTATTCATTTTAAAACCTTTAGTTTCAAGATCCCGAGATACAGCTATTATTCTGTGTATCTCAGGGTTGTTCATATTAATTTTAAAGTTTGTAGCTGTTCTATCAGGTGTGCTGTCAGTTTGAGACGGTGTCGCATGATATATTGTAGCGGTCACAGTCAAAAGGGTACTCAGTATAAGGTTTTTCATTTTTATTAATTATAGTTTTCTTATCATTAATATAGTAATTCCAATAAGCTTTAACAGAATTACCTTCAACTTTATATTCATCAGGCATACATTGTGGTGGTTGTGTGAAACCGGTATGTAGTATACCACCTGGATATTTAGCTAATGGCTTTTTACATTTAGTAATAGTTAAATGTGTTTTGCCATAACGCTTAGTATACTCATCGCCAAGTGCAATCATGTAATGGTATAGCCAATAATAGTTTTGACCAGACTGTCTAGCCCATATGGTAGACGGATGATTTACATGTGCTTTCTTATAAGGTATATCCTCACATTCATCTTCAAGGTTATACATGCGATGAGCGGTACATAGCATTTGTGCTGCTTCGAGTATCATCTTAACTTTATGTTTGTCATAATGATAAGCGGCAGCTTCATAAGGATCAGGGTGTAAATAAAATATATTCATGTCTTATTTACTCTGTTATAATGTTGATCAAGTAGCATGTTGGCAACTTCCATGCTGATCATATTGTCGTTGTATAATTGCCATACTAACTTACTCATATTGTTTCTCCATTTTGCCACTCACCACATTCTTGACAAGATGAGTCGCATATTACATATTGGTGGTATACTAATTCTTTACTACCACAAAATTTACATTTTTCTTTACTCATAATTTCTAACAGTTTTAAATAGTGGATGTCTGTAACTACCGTACTGAGTACGTTCAAAATAAGTAAATGTAGCTCGTTTGCCTATGTAGTCATGAATATTATTTAGTATATCAGCTAAATCTTTGTAGTTGTAGCCTTTACCTGGAGGACAACCGAACTTGTTACCATCGTCATCTTGCATTAAGAACTTGCCAAGAGTACCTTCACGTTTACCTTTACCTTCTTCATAGCCAATAATTGTAGCTTCGGTGTCACTAAAGTCTTTAAACTTTTGTAAGTTGTAAGATCGTTTTTGCTGATAAGGTTTGTCTAGACGCAATATAGAGCCTTCGTAACCGTTATTTAAGTTATATTGATGTCTTAACTGTGCAGACTCTTTAGAATTAACTAGACTAGTTTCTACGTATTTAATAGATGCATTGTAAAAATCAGCACAAGCTAGTTGATCAGACCTGTAACCGTAAGGCTTATCCATTACTGTTTCTATATAGTCATAGCAATGAAACTGTATAAGATGTTGAGCGTTAAGTCTGTCTTCAGGTGTTGGTTTTTGTTTTCTAACTAGAGATACAATCTTTTCAAAGTCATTTCTAAGTTTGTGGTTGTATAATTCACCGTCGAGTACAACATCTACATTAGCATAATCAAAGAAAAACTTTCTTAGTGATAATTTAATGTGTTCAAGATTGTGAAATTCTTTACCTGTACGTGAAAAACATCTAATGTTTTCTTTGTCGTCGACATATATAACACAACGTATGCCGTCAAGCTTAGGTTGAATGTATACTTTCTCGGACCAGTCGACAGGTTTTTTGTCTACTTTGTATGCGAGCATTGGTTTAATCATAATTTATCTATTTTATTTTGAATTTTAGTTATTTTATTTTGTATTATTGCAGCTTTTCTGTATTCTTCATCGTCTACATACTTATTTTGTATAAGACAAAGTCTACCTAATTCGTCTTGCAATATTTCTCTGTCAGTTAATGACTCTGGTGTAATCTCTTCATCTACATATTTAATACCATATGTAGCAGTGTCAGGGTCAATAAACTCTTTATATAGATCGAATTTAATTCTATCTAGTAGCTTTTCGTATTCTTTTTCTGTCATTAATAAGGTAATTTTTTAGGGTTAGCTAAGAAGTATCTTATATCAGATAGTTGTTCTTCAAGTGTTTCGATACGTACTAACATTTGTTTTAACGTGTATTTTTCACCGTCCATATGTGACTTAACGCCACCTGTAAGGTTTCCTATGTCCACGATTATATCTTCTTTAAACATATTATTATTATCCATCATGTTTCGTATTTAGTTTGTAATTTTCTTCTGCATGGTTATCTACTAAAAACTTTTCAGTCCAGTTAGTATAACCCATATTGTTTTGCTTATATTTTTTTATAAGTTTATCAGGTGTACCTACAAATTCACATCTGTTAGTATACTGATTATAAGCACTTAGCCATACATCAGACTTACCTGTCCATATAATCCACGTGTACTCATGGTCACACGAGTCAACATTAGGATATAAGTATTGACTATTGTAATGAAAGTCGTATACTAAATGTGATGCTATTCTTGATCCGTCGCCAAAATTAGTAAAACCTCTGTATTCTTGCATATGTTTAATCCAATTAGCAAGCTCTATGCCTCTCCACTCAGGATAACCGTCGTGGTGCAGATACATGTGAACATAAGATTTGTCACTAACCAGTTGAGGTTTAAGTGCAAATCCTGCTTCATGATCTTCTGCGTGTGATCTATCGATCACTAGTGTCATATTTCTAGTACTCATTATACTAGTTCTTCACCTATGCTGATTATTTCAGCGATTATTAATACTGCTATACCTAATGGCAATGATGCCACTAGAATGCTTAAGCCCATAACTCTAAGTATAGACTTTAATAAACTCACTTTAAAATGCGGAGTGAGTTTGCTTTTAAATTTACTCATATTTAATTATTTAATGTTAGTTGACTCGCTAGGGCTCGAACCTAGACTCTTCTGGACCAAAACCAGACGTGTTGCCAGTTACACCACGAGTCATTATGCTAATCTAATAGCACTTGATAAGCTTTAGGATTGGCTTTTCTAAACCAGTCTAAGCCTTTTCTTGTTAAATCGTACTTTTGTACCATTTGTGAACCCATAATTAAGTCATACATACTTAATTCTAAGTTGTTTAGTTCGTATGTGTCGCCTGAAAAAGGGTTTGTTACTGTGTCGCCTTTGTCGTATATCGTACCATCGAACCATTTAGGTAATGTTGTTTTGTTCTTCATAATCTAAGTAATCTATTCTTTCGTGATCTTTTTCTATTAATGATGCTATATAATCCCACACTTCACGTTGTTGTTTTGTGTGTCTCAATACACCTTCTAGTTGGTCTATTGTTATAAAAGGTGTGTTATCATCTTTTATTTCTTGCTTTAGCCTGCTAATGTCAGTGTCTAGACTGTATACATTAGCAAAAGCTTTGTCATGTGCTAAGTTTTGTATTCTTCTATTCATCTATTTATTAATTATAGAACTGCCATACATTATGTCTTGAGCAGATAAGTTGTAAGTTTTTATATCACAGTATACTGATATGTCAGATATTTGACTGATTGTTAAATCATACCATGATGTTTCAGACATAAGTGCATACTTAAGTCTTTTAGCACTAGAGTATTTTCTAGCATTTGTTTGCAGTGACGACTTAAAACCTGGTTTTAGTCTGTCATAAATTGTTTTTAATCTCATATTTATATTATCCGTGTTAATTCGTATTTAGTCTGTAACATATCTTTCTTTGTTACTATCGATTATTTCACCGATCTCATCTTGCATAGATATTATATCCATAGCAAGTAGTTGTATTTCTGCTAAGCCATTAACTTCATAAGTACTTAGATCATTGACTTCGTTTTCTTGTATAGCGTACACGCAGTCTTGCAACGCTTTTGCAGTGTTTTCAAACCTGCAATAACTCATATTTGGCATATTTAATTATTTAATATTAGTTGCGGGAGAAGGAATCGAACCTCCGACCTTTGGGTTATGAGCCCAACGAGCTACCTCTGCTCTATCCCGCATTTAGTGGAAGTGGGCGGAATCGAACCGCCGTTTGAGATTGCTACCGTTAATTTGTCGGTTCTAAAATCTCACTTACCTTATCACTCCCATTTCGAGGCACCAGTTGTGGACAGGTAGTTAACTAGTATTGTCATTTATCCACACTTTCTGTTTTGTACTGGTACAGTAGAACGCCATTTTTACTTGCCATTACACTATTGTACCGATCTACCTAACGTGACCTGTATGCCGCCACCTCGATTGCTAGCTCTTATCGTCTAGCTTCTTTTTATTTTCTACGCCAAGCTTTGTGTACTTGATCACTTAGTTCTTGACTTACTACTTGTATTTCTAGAACTTGTTTGTTAGCAATAATAGGTATATAGCTATATTGCTGAGTTGAACTACAGTTTACACAATTTGAATAACCTAATGCTATTCTGCCTGCCGGTATTTTATTATTACATTTGCATCTCATATTATTATTATCCGTTTACAATCGTATTTAGTTTGTAATTAAATCTTCTATAATATTCTACTTCAAATCTTTCCGCTTCATACTTAGTTATTTTAAGTAGTTTAATGTGCTTATGTCTTAGTTTTCTAGTCTTCATCTAATCCTGAATGTAATTTTTCTATTGTAGCACACATAATCATGTGCATTAATTGGTTGTACTCGTCACCTTCTAGTTTGTTATGATCTAGTTCTGAACCATCAATAGCCCACTGAACAGAGTCATATAACGTTTCTTTGATGTAAGAGACTTGAGCGTCTGCTATTTCATCTATAATTTTCATTTTACTCATGCTTTATTTATTATTTTTAATTGTTTTAAGTCATATTTCTGTGTGTTTTCACGCCACATTTTGTGCATTGTGTACTTACTTGATTGAGTGTACGATGTTTTACCACGTAATTTAACCTGTTTGTACTCGCGATCGGTAAATGGTTGGCATTCACCGTGCACTTTGTTAAGCTCATAGTGTTGAAAACTACGTTGTTTGCGCTTGTTTTTAACATATTGCTTTAGTTCTTGCATATTTCTACACATATATTCTATCATTTATGCGATAAAACGAAGTGTAATCTGTGTACTCTATGTTTTGATGTAGTGGAGTAAGCACTTGGTAACCTTTGTCTGTTTCTAACAGAACATTACCTGTTTCTAAATTGAATTTGATTTTTTTCATATACTTATATTATCCATTAGTTATCGTATTTAGTTTGTATTATAATTTACCATAAAAGTAGTTTTTTAAGTAAAAATCTAGCATAAATTTCATTCTAGCCATAGTATTCCAGATTTTAGTTCTAGTAAAACTTCTGTATTTATATGTTTTAAGTATACCTTCATCAGTTAGAAACATTTGTCTGCGCTCTGACTTATAAACTGGATTTAGTTGATAGTTAGATGAGCAAGAGTTTACATTTCTTACATAACCTGATTTATACACTGCTAATCTTAGTTTTATTTTAGAAGCAAATTTCTCGCCTTTTAAATAAAAATATCTTGATGGTACAGGAAATTCAAACTCTCGTGTACTATTTTTAGCTTGACGCTGTGTTGTGACTTCTTTGATATTATACTCGACTAGTAGTCGTCTAGCGAACGCATTTTCTAATGCTTCTTGCTCGAGTTTCCATGCTTTATATGCCATAATTAGTATTAAAGTTAATTGATTTTGCTACGTTTTGACGCCATTCCCACTCTTTCTTGCGATACTCATAGCTATTACACCATTTTTTGACAGCAGTAACTTGTGGTATTGCACCGTATTTTGCTTCATAGTCAAGACATTGTTGTAACTTTGCTTGTATTTCTGAAGCGGGATAGTCTATATATTGTTTATTCATATTATTTATTTTCTAAGTAGTTTTCATATAAGCTTTTAATATATACTTTGTCATTAAGTTCTTCAGTAGTTAACTCGTGAAGTTGCAAGAATTTATTAAAGATTATATCATTCATATTATTATTATCCATTTTTATTCGTATTTAGTTTGTAAATTAAATATATTATTGCTATTGTGTTTACTATTCCAAATATTAATGGAGCGTAGTCTTGAGCAACACCATGAATATATAGTTCGTGATTGTGCATAGCATTAATCGCTTCATCTATTTTTATCATAGTTTCTATTTCTTCACCCGTAAAAGTTGGATACAAGTGTGAGTTACAACTACTTTCTGATATACCATCAATTATATTATAATCCCAAGTGATACTTTTTTCTGTTTGTTCTACTATAAATTCTTCCATATTATATTATATTAAATTTGTGAGTTTCTATTATACCAAGAACATCTGCTCTTGTTAGTTCATCTTTCATTTGTAGCAATATTGCCCAAGTGAGATCAATGTCTTTTTTATAATGAGTGTTTAAAGTATATATCATTAGTGAAACTCGTTATAAATTGATAGAACTTCTGACTGTTCTTGTTTAGTTAATTGAAAGACATTTTTGTCTGGAAATAGTTGCTTAGCTATTCTGATTAAAGCTGATTGATTATACATATTATTATATTTAATTAGTTTACTGATAACACTTTGTTATCTTAGTTAGTTGACATGGTGAGAATCGAACTCACGTTAACCATTATGTCATTTGATAGACTCAACTTTGTTTTGAGTGGAGAGAATCGTCGACGCCCACTTATGCTACTACTGTAAGAGATGAGTTATATTATACTAACTCTTTATCTCTTAGTACTACTGGAATATTATTAGTAGCAGTGTATGATTTGTACTTTATGAAGCAAGCCATTTTTGATAAGTTTGCTTTCATGATATTGTACGCTTTATCATGATTGTAAGTGTATGTTACACCTTTTTTGTTAGTAAATTCTATTACTACATTTTTTCCGATTAGTGACTGTCTGATGACAAATCTTTTTGATTTTAAATTACTCATAGTTATTATATTTATTTATTTATTATTATTTATTAGTTACATTATTATTATCCAGTTGTTGTCGTATTTAGTTTGTAATTAAACTTTTTACTTTGATTAATGTGAAATTGTAGAAGTTGTTTACTAGTTAATTTATTTAGTGATTTATCTACTGTTACAAAATGTATTTTATTATTTTTCATTGGTGTATATTTATTTAGTTCACATTAGTGTGTAAGAGGTATGGCACGCGAGTGCTAATTAACTTACATTATATTTATTTATTTAGTTATATTAGTATAGTATCTAGATTTAGTTCATCAGTTTCAACAGTGAATTGAATATTATTATATTTTAGTATTGATATAGTATTGTAGAAGTCATCAATAGTATTTTCATATAGTATAAATTCTGATGTTGAATTGTTATTGTAATGAATTTCATCATTTGGTAGTAGTGATTTTAATTGTTGATAAGTCATATATTAGTTTTTATTTACATTAATATTATCCACATGTACTCGTATTAAGTTTGTAAGTGAAAAGGTGAAACATTTTACGTAAATATGTGAAAAAAGTGGCCCGTGGGCTAAAAAATATGCGTTTTCCGTAACAGGCTGGTAGTCAGGAGGATAGTAGCAACACCATACTTCTATATAAATAACAGCTTTTCAGAATGAAAACTGTGACATAAGGCTATTAAGGTATAAGAGTAACAGGCTATTGTCACACTATTAAGATATAGATCCATATATAAGAGTAAAATCAGTGCAAAACGTGTAATATTACTTACCATAGCGCGCTTCATAAAAAGTCCGTAAAAGAATAATGCAAATAAAAAAAGAAAAATGGCAATAATCTATTCATACCCCACTCTAGTACCACAATTAGGCGACAAAGTGCTTGGATCTAACATCGTAGATTCAGCAGGACAGCCGGTTTTAGGCAATCCCACGGTACAATATACATTCAATAACATAAAAACACTAGTTGATCAAAAGTTTGTACAACAGTTAACATCATCTAACACAAGTACTTCACAAGGACCTGGTGGAACTAACTCTTTATACAATATTGTTTTTGGTTCAGCCTCTGGTGCACCAACTGATAACGTGCAATTAGCTGCTGATGGCAAATTAACGTTCAATATAGTTGGAACATACTATATTTCATTGAAATATTATGTTAGCATGTCTGCTACAGGAAACAGTCCTTTCTTATTATTTAGAACATACCAAGATAATACAACCCAAGTTGGAGAAACTACAGTTTTAAAATCCTCTATTAACAAATTTATAAACGAACCTTTGTTTATAGACAAAATGGTTAACATTACTTCACCTGGAACTTATTATTATTTTCAAATGTTAAGAGATAGTGCGGGTTCTGATGATGGTAGTTTGTATAAAATAGATAATTCTCAGTCTGGATGGGCAAATACGCCTAACGCGTCTTTAACAGTGTCAAAATTAGTATAACATGGCAATAATATATACATATCCTGTAGTTACACCAACATCTAATGATTTAGTATTAGGTACAGATGTAGATGCGCAAGGCAAACCAACAAAAAACTTTACAGTACAAAGTATTATTGATCTTGTTACTGTTACAGGTAACAATTTACAAGCTGTATTAGATAATGGTAACACAGCTACGCAGAATATAGTATTAACAGGTAATATATCAGCAACTCAATTCACAGATGGTACAATAACTATAGGTGGAGGCGTTGCTTCAGGGTTTACAAATGTAAATTCTACAGATTTTACTGGTGATATTACAGGTGTTGTAAAAGCAGGTTCAAGCATACAAGGTACCGTAACAGGTGTTACTCAACCACTTGGTACTAATAATACAACATTAGCAACAACAGCGTTTGTTCAAGCTAAAGTAGATCCTTCTGTATTACAATATAGAGGTGACGCAACAGGTCCTTTTGATTTAAACCTTGTTAATGACGATTTTAAAATAACAGGTACAGCTAATCAAATTCAAACTACAGCAACAGCGGTGGCTGGTAATATAGGTACCATAAATTTAAAATTTCCTACAGCAGGTGTAGTTTTACCAGATGGTTCAACAGCTACAACACAAGCTTTGACAGATAATTCTACAGATGTAGCTACGACAGCTTTTGTACAACAGGAAAATAATGCTCAAGATTTAGATTTTATAGGAGACACTGGTACATCGTCAGTTCTTTTAAACAGTCAAACATTAGACCTTGAAGGTACGGCAAATCAAATTGTAACAGCGGTAACAGCTCAAAAGGTTAAGTTCAGTCTACCATCAAGCGTTACTATCGGTGGTACATTCACAGGTACTACATTTGCTGGTGATTTACTAGGTACAATAAACACAGCGACTACAGGTGTAACTCAAATAGCTGGTGATGATTCAACTAAAATTGCAACCACAGAATATGTTGACAATGCTGCCGGAGCTAAAACATTAGATTATGCAGGTGATTCTACAGGACCATTTGCTTTAAATCTATCAACAGATGATTTAGAATTTAATGGTGATTCAAATATAACAGTTACAGCTGCTACAGTTACAGCAAATAAAGGTATTGTAACTATAGATTTAAATAACAATGTTACTATAACAGGTACTAGTAAAGCTGGTACGTTTACAACTACAGCTGGTACTGCCACGTGGGTTACAACGGTATTAGATGGGTTTACAGCTATTACATCAGATTTATTCACTGGACCTTTGACAGGTAATGCAAGCACAGCAACAGCTTTAGCTTCTGTTGGAGCAATAACGCTTTCAGGTGATACAACATCAACTAGTGGTCCTCATGTATATACATCAGGTGGTGCTGTTACAATACCAACTGTAATAGCTAACACTACAGTAACTGGTAAAACATTACTTAATTTACCGACTCCAACGTCAACCGCTATTACAGCTTCAGATACTATACTTGCTGCAATGGCAAAGCTACAAGGGCAGATTACAGGTATACCACAAGGTCTTGTATACAAAGGAACTTGGAATGCTAGTACTAATACACCGACACTTGCTAGTGGTACAGGTGTTACAGGCGAATTTTATATTGTAAGTGTTGCGGGTAACACAAACTTAGACGGTATAACTGATTGGCAAATTGGTGACTGGGCTATATTTGTAGAGGTTGGGGCAACTGATACTTGGCAAAAAATTGATAACTCACAATCTATAACAGGGTCTGGAGCTACAAACAAAATAACTAAATGGACAGCGCCTACAGTTTTAGGTACTGGTCTTATAGAAGATGATGGCACGGATGTTACTATTGGTAACTCTGGTAATTTAATTGTTGAAGGCAATACAACACTTGGTAATGCCGATACAGATAGTACAACTGTAAAAGGTCCTGCTAGATTTGAAGAAACATTAAGAGTTGATGTGGGTATTGGTTTAGGTGGTGCTACTTACGGTACGGCTGGGCAAGTACTAACATCAGGTGGTGGTTCTGCTTCAGTCAATACATGGACAACACCTACTACAGGTACAGTTACAAGTGTAGGTTTAACAGAAACTGGTAATGCACTTAATATAACTGGATCTCCAATAACTAGTAGCGGTACTATTAATATAGCTGGTGCAGGTTCTGCATCTCAATACATAAATGGTGAGTTAAACTTAGTCACATTCCCGACTGTAGATAATTACGTTAGTTGGACGCTTGCTGGTGATACAGGATCTTCACAAACAATAAGTTCTACAAATACAGCTACGTTTGCTGGAGGGTTTGGTATTAGTACTGTTGCTAGTGCAACTGATACATTAACTACATCTATTGATATAACAGGTACAGATAACGCAATTGCAGGATTAACTGCAGCAACTCCTGTAGCAACAGACACTTTATGGTTTAATAATATAAGTGATTCTAATACTATTAGAAAAGCTACTATAGCAGATATTGTAGATTTAGGAAATGAAACACTATCTCAAGTATTAGCTAACGGTAATACAACTGGAGGAACGGATATTGCAGTAGGTGCAAATGATGATATAACATTCACTGATACTAGCA
>ENA-OWPI01002067-OWPI01002067.1-marine-metagenome-genome-assembly--contig:-NODE-2067-length-19787-cov-8.971487_pt1 | contig 19787 bp, 18 predicted proteins | sample MGYA00238138_ERZ651775 | MGnify/ENA primary metagenome ERZ651775 (study PRJEB26906, sample SAMN06265043) | marine metagenome | isolation source: Helgoland LTER site | place: Germany:Helgoland, sampling...
TCCTACTGTGTCCTACTGTGTCCTACTGTGTCCTACTGTGTCCTACTGTGTCCTACTGTGTCCTACTGTGTCCTACTTTTAGTTAATAGCCAGTATTGAACTGATAATAATTAAGTTAGGAACTAATAATTATGGCGACAAATTATATACTTATTATATAACAAATAATATTAAAAATGTCTAGAGTTTTATCAATTTATTGAACTAAACTTTGTCTTGTTTAGCTTTTATAATGCTAAAGCTTTGTAAAATTTAATAGTAATAAGTATAATAAAGCATACTATTGCTTTCTTGTTTAAGCTACTAAATAATGCGTTTGTACGTTATAACTATAAGTTTAACAACATTTTAAAGAATTTTGAATCTAAAGAACTATACATTAACTTGACTAACACAATTGGGAAGTTTAAATAAGCATAGTATTAAAAGGTAGTTAGTATTGCTTTTATCGTGTCTACGGAGTTCATTTTCCTCGTAGTTTTTTAGTGTGTTTTAGTACTACAACGCGGTTCGTCTAATAAATAACTTAGGCTAGGTGAAGGTTTAGACTTTCAGCTTCTTAAGCTGTCTGTATAGTGCTTTACCGGTAAACTAATTTACTATATTAAAACTGGTAAAGCGTTGCCAGTAAAAGAGTGTTACTATACAGTCAACTTTTTGTTTTTATTAAGTTAATCGGGTCTATAAAATAGATAATTGGGTTAAGGACAAAGCGTATACTTCTATTAAGGCTAAACTGTACACACTTCAACAGTAAAGGTACAAGTTAATAAACTAAAGTTTAGTTTAGTACCGCAACCACTTGGGCTAGCGTTTCCTTATTGTTAATATGTAATGCTTTAGTTACTAAACGTATTAAAGTGTACTTGGTTAAGAGTGCTTGCCATATATGGAACACTTAACTATGGTAAGGTATATCAGTGACTTGTTGGGTTACAACGCTAGCGAGCCAAAAGGAATTGAACCAGTTCTTAATGATTATGAGTCATTAGAGCAACCATGCATTGACTCGTGCAAAAGGTTAGGGTTTCTTCTTACTTAAAAATCGCAAATATAGACTCTTTTGAGTTCCCTTTTTCTGGATTTGCTGAATAGTGAAACGTAAAGTGTATGTCACAGTCAGAAAGATGGAAAAACGGTGAGCCCTCAGATAAAATTTTAGATAACGCAATGGTACTGGCAGGTAAGTGTTTTACTTGAAAAGGTGTTGGTTTGTTATACAAACTCGTGTAGTTATCATTTAAAGCAGACATATGTGTAAAAAGTTTCACTTGACTTTGGAAATTTTTGAAATTGTCTTCTTCACTTGGGATGGGTTTGTTTAATCGACTTTGAGTGTTAAAACTTAAGTAATTACTATAACTTTGTAAAAATCAAGATCTTTTTACTACTCAAAAAAAGCTCTCCTCTAAAAAGTTAAGACTTTTAATAGTGGGTGCTGTGAGGAAATTATTAGTTAACTTAATTTGTTGTTTAATAGATGTGGCCGGCTTTATTTTTAGGTAATTTATACTGCTTGATAGTTTAGTTGACGCTCATATATTTTTAATGCTAAGTGCTGAGTTTAGTATAGGATTGCCATATAATTTTTTAACGTGAGTACTTCTTGAGGCTTTATTACTTAGTTTATCGTCAAGTATACTATTTTTAGACAATCACTTACTTTCTTTACTCAAATTTGTATTTTGTAGGATATTTTGATATGATTTAATATAGTATTTCACAGGTAAACTCCTCAGGAAACAAAGACTAGTTGTTTTGCTATGTTGCTTAAAAAGTATGTTGTTCTTTAGGTTTTTATAAAAGGGGTTAACTTTACTTTTGTTGCCGGAGATTAGAGGGTAAATTGTTAGTTGTTTAAATTGTGACAATGTTTTAATAGATAATAATGCATTTTTTAGTTTGTCTTTGCTCTTGTTTATATGGTGTAAGCTTTTAAGTAATCTTTGTATACTGGATGGTAAATATGACTCATTTGTATATGATTTAGTGCTACTAAGTTGTCCATAAGTTTTAGGTGCTCTTTGTGTATTTGATAATTTATTTAGATTAGTGTTAGCCACTACGCGGCGTGCATACTTAAATAACTGAGAAACTACTTGGGATAAACAATATTGAAAGGTATATAGTAAGAGTAAGACTCATGAGGCAAGCATATCTTTAATTGTTAAAACAAGTTCAATAATAACGGAGTGTGAGAAAAGGTTAAAGCTAGCATAAAAATTAGTAATAAGTAAGAGTAGAGTAAATAGTAACATTAGTAGTACAGTAATTTGTTTAAATTGTTTAGTGAAGTTCGACTTTATATTAAAGACGTTTAAATCAGCCCACTTTGAGTTTCGGTAGACATTACCTAGTGCCTTAAAGCTTTGTGCTGTTTTTGTTGTTCGTTCAAATATCAGTTTTGTTAGAGCTACGGTTGAATAATTATACTTTAAATTATTATAATGTTTGGATGAAAAGAACTGAATCAAGCGGCTAACAAAATTCAACAACTAGTAGAGGACTTGCACCCCAAATTTCTTATTACCACTAAGGTAACTTAACTAGTTCTGCTACCAGAATAACTTGACTGGATTTATTTACTTTGTCCTTGTTTTATGTTTTTAGTTGAATTAAAAAATTAAGTAAATATTACTAAGCACATTAAGCCAACTAAAAATATTAGAATGTATTTTGTTAGGAAAAGTAGTAGGTAGTTATCTGTAACTACTCACTTTACCCGTTTTTTTATAAATGACTTGCCTTGCAAATCTAACACCCCTACCAGTAAATATGTTTATACGCCTTTTAGACTTTAAGTTATGCGCCATATAAGCTATATCCTGCTTAATAAAACCAAACACTAAAAGTTTGGTTTTAGACAAAAATTTAACCTTGTTGAAAAAAGAATAAATATATATTCGGTGATAATAACCAAACTGAGGTGCAACTGTATTTCGTAAGTTTTTGTATAAATAGTAACCTTTACCTTTAAAACGAATTTTTTTAAAAAGGAAAGAAGAAAGGGACGCTAACAAGAGGTTAGCGCTAGTAGCCCACATATAGGATAAAGTACTTAGTTTATAATTACCTATTGAAATTACATTTGTATTAGGGCAAACTATAACGGAAGACATGTCAATAGCGGCTGCAAACCTGAAAAAATACTTAGGTGAATATAAGTATACAGTATAAATGTGGTCTGTATTAGCGCGCAGCATCACGAAAGACCACTGATTTGACAGTAATAAGTTAATATCTCTGTATGTATTTGGGTATTTTTTAGTAAAAACAAGCTTATCACGCACTAGTAACTTTTTAAGTTTTTTTTTAGCTAATTCAGGTGCTTTTTTAGGGTATAACACTTAAACTAAAAAACATAATTTACACCAGCACTTTTTCTAATAAAAGTTAGGTATATATAAAGTAATTTAAATCTATTAAATTTAATAGCGCTACGGTTTAGATCTAACGAGGTTGCTGTTGCGTAATACTCATTCTTAAGTTTAACCTTAAAGTTAGCTTTTTTTTTGATTGGCTTAAAGGCGTTAAAGCATAATATAAATCAGTTTGAATACTTAATTAACCACATCCTTAACGGAAAGTACTCACCGGTCCTATAACGTAGAAGGTAAGAATGTTCAATGCTTAAATTATAATTGGAGAAATAAAATCGTCTATAGTACCTTAAGTTTTTTATAGATATAGATAGTCTAGTAGACTTAGAATACTTTTTAAAAAAGTGCTCATGAAAAAAAATTGGGTTTGCAAAAAGTAAACCGTACTTTAGGTATAACTTTAGTAACTTAATAAAAGTTTGGCTATTTTCAAAATTTTGTAAATAATTATTTCGTGTGTCAGCATACCAGTGACTATATCAGAACTGGCTAATACCTAACCTTGTAATAACTGGATACCCCATATTCCCCAAACAAAAAACGGCCTTTAGGCTTTAAAAAAAATTAAAATGCAATAATAACTGCTAAAATGAAGAATAGTAAAAACGCAAAGGTTTCAATAAATGCAAACCCTAGCATAGCGTAATTAAATAGGATTTCTTCATAGTCAGGTGCGTAAGAAACACTTTTCAATAAAGAAGCAAAAATTAGACCTACCCCGATAGCACAACCGGTAAAAGGGATAAATAGTATACCTAAAGAAATTGCTTTGGCTGCTTTTACGAATAACACAAATACATTAGATATAGAAAAAAATTTCTACATAATTTACTAATATTTCCATGAAGTTTACCACCCAAGAGTTTGTGTTTAGGAAGTAGTAGTACTCTCAAGGAAGGCGCATATAATTTATTAAAAAACTTATGAATACCATAACATAAAAAAATAAAAAAAAGTAGAAAAACTGTTTTAGGGACGAAACGCAGTACGTGGTAAATGTAATTGGTACCTCTTTTGTAGACCAAACACGTCTTAAAAGGCTGAGTCAGAAAATAAAAAGAAAGAAAAGACAAAGGAATAAGAATAAATGGAACATTAAAAAAGACGACGCAAAGGGACCGTCGTTTTTGAACCAAAAAACAGTCTTTACATTATGATAAGTAAAATGGTCTTTCTTCGCAGGACCTCAACCCCACTTTGAGGGCTCATGACTTAGTTGTATGTAGTCAACTGGTCTTGTTTTTTGGTATCATATAGGGTCTGTAAAATACCCGAAAAAAACAAGGATAAAATGCGTGTATATAAGGTAAGCTATAAGTATATTTACTAAAAATATTAGTATTACACCTTTTTTTCAGTTAACTCACCTTAAGTTTATTTGTAATAAGTGACCCATGAGTAAAGCAACTGTATAGAAAGAGATAAATTGAAAAAAAAACACTCTAGAATACCAATGTCATCAGGAGTAAATAAACGAAACATTATAATTAGTCTCAAAGTAGAAAGGTACAATCACAAAAATAGAAACGGCTCCGTAATTGAATACATAAAAACCTTCTATAAGTCAAAAAGTTTTGTATCATGCCATTCATACCCTTTTATCACGGCCCGTAAAACTACCGTACCGGCTGACTATTAAATTTTCAGCTATTCAAGCGAATGAGAATATAAATAGTATTCAAGTTTGTACCAAACTTCATTCAATAGGTTCTCATAAAGGTTCGTCATCGGTTAAACAAGCGTCGATAAAAAATAAAAAAAACAACCCCCTAAGATAATAGAACCCAAAACTAAAGGTTCTTTTAAAACTGTCAAAGATAAAATGTGAGTACTTAAAAAATATATTTTTTAGAAACATATTAAACGTATCTTCATTGCGGATAATTTCTACACTTAATATTTTATTCTTTATAACTACCGTTTTTAGTAAAGAGTAATATGTTAAGTACCTATTTACTGCGTTAGGTTTTAGGTCCTCACGAACTACCTTGGATCATGCATGTAACCCCCTTTTTAAGAGTTTACCATAATAAAAATCTATACTTAACCTAACAACACTTTTTTCGTGTGACTTCCTTAATTTATTTCAATGAAAAATATCTTCAATGCTAGTCATATAGGGTTTAACCTGGTTAATAAAATTACGGAAGTTTAGTTTTTCAATTAAATCAGTTACGCAGTGCCTGTAGTCAGTAGTAGCGTTAAAAAGACTGTTAAAAATAGATTTTAAGGATTTGTTTAAAAAATTAAATAAAATATACAATGTTTATAATAGTGTCGTTAGCTAATTAAAAATAAAGCTATGCCACCCAGACCACGTCTTAACGCTTCTTTGTGCGTAATTAGTCCCCTAGAGGTGCTTAGTAGTAAAACTGTACTACCTAATGACTTTTTAATAATGTTTAACGCGGATAGCTTTATGAAAAAAAGCTTAGAAGGCGTGCTTATTAACCTAACACCTCTAAAAAACGTAGAGTTTTTGTAAAAAAAAGGTGCTAATTTAACAAACATTTTTGTTGAAGAGCTTGGGTATATAAAATAAGAATTTAATAAACCTAATTCTCTAAAAAGGAACAGGGTTTTTTTGGTTTTTTTAGTAAAACGACAAAAGCACCAGCGTTTCCTGGATGAAATAACAAAATTTATATGATTGATTAGAAAAGCATTTGAGTTATATCTCATACTTTTGGAAACGCAGGGCTCGAACCCGCACTCCCTAGATCCAAAGTCTAGTGCTTTACCGATTAAGCTAGCCTCCAGTAAAAATTAAAACTTTTACTGCTTGAATAATTGACTTTTAATAAAAAAAGTGATCAATATAACAAGGGATAGCTTGATATCGGTTGTAATTGCTGCTTTGGACTTACTTTATGGGTAGTAGCACATCTTAAAGTTTGCGTGTATGCTCAGTAGAGGTTTAGTAAGCGACGTAAACTATAAATGAAGTTAGTATTTAAATAATTCCAAATTATAATAATAATGCACGCTTATTATATACAGCTAGACAGTTTACCAGTTGTATTAAAGCCTGTAAGACTTGGTTTGTCATAACAGGACATATCTAAATTATGGATAACGGATGTAAAACCAATTAAAAAAACAAAAAAATAAGCGAACGTAAATAGAGACGAAAGCGTTTCGAGTAGGTCAACGGTTAAATTCATATGACTAGTAATGAGGTTAATGGCTTCTAATATAGCATTAACACAAGATATAAGAGATAATAACATCATAGTAGGTAAACTATCAATAGCAGATCAGAGGAGCAAAAAACTAACTTACTTATCAACTAGCTCGTCTAAATCCAGGTATATTGGATTTGTATATTTGACCTCTTAATTCAAACCTTGAGAGACTTGTTCTTTTGTTCGTACTTCAGACACGGCCCGTTTTAATGCACCTGTTATTTTGAAAAGTATGTGAGGCGAATCTTGGGCTTCTTACAAGGTACATGTAAGCTAAGTAACGTTTAGAGTTAGTGCTAGTAGTAGAACGCTTAATTGCCCGTAGTAAAAACCGCTTTAAGTAATGCTTTAAAAACAATTTACGCTTATAAATGTCTAACATAATTCATGTTTTATGCCTACCCAAAAAAACGTTAAATGTTTAACTATTATCTATCAACATCACCGAACACGATATCCTGTGACCCAAGTACAGTAACGAGATCAGCCATGTAATGACCATGACACATGCGAGTCATAACATGCATATGGTGATAGGCTGGCGTTCTGATTTTACAGCGGTAAGGCTTCGACGTACCGTCAGCAATGAGAGACACTCCGAATTCACCTTTGGGAGCTTCTACACAATTATAGGTAAAACCTTTAGTTACTTTTACACCCTCACTATACTTTTTAAAGTGTCTTATTAAATTTTCCATAGAATTGTACCTAGTTTTTTTTTGTAATTGATTTTTTTTTGCGTCATAGATAAAGTTAAAAAACGAAAAAAAATCATGTGATTTTTTCGATTTTTCTTTAGAGGATTTCGAGTCCGTTAAATTACTTAAGACTTGGAAAACTATGTTTACGCTTTCGTACATTTCGCGAACCCTAATTAAAAAGCGATCGTAACTGTCACCCCTTTTACCCAAAAAACTGTTGAGAGACAAGAATCAATATGAAGCATAGGTTTCAGATCGTAGAAATCGTATATCTTTTTTTAAGCCAGCACTTCTTATTACAGGGCCGGAAAGGCCGTAAGAGAGACAGTCCTTAAAGGTAATGCTACCAACACCAACTAACCTACTTTTTCATATATTGTTATTGGTAAGGACTACAAATATTTCTGTTAAAGACTTGAAGCAGTCTCTAGCAAATAATGAAACATCTAAAAAAAATTGATGGTTTAACCCTGTTCAGTCAACGTCATTGGGTCTATAAAAGGCTGCATGCATACGAGCACCGGAAACTCTTTCATAAAATTCCATAAGCCTTTCACGTTCCTCAAATGCTCAAAATAAGGGCGACATGTTACCAACATCTAGGGAATGACATGAAAGTGCTAGTAAGTGATTCATAATACGCGTCAGCTCATCAAAAAGAACTCTAATTTGAACGTATATGGCAGTATACGATGTTGTTTTTAACAGTGACTCAACAGCGATACAGAACGCGTGCTCCTGGGTCATCATTGATACGTAATCTAATCTGTCAAAGTACGGTATAGACTTTAAATACGTTCTTTTTTCTATAAGTTTTTCTGTACCTCTATGCAAAAACCCGACATGAGGGTCCATACGTTCAACTAGTTCACCACTAAGCTGTACTACTAACCTTAAGACTCCATGTGCCGCAGGATGCTGCGGCCCAAAATTAAGTGTAAAAGATTTAATTTTTCTTTCATTAAACGAGTATAAGTTAAAAGGGGGCTGTCAAAAATTAAATGTAGTTGATCTCATAGTAAATGTAATACCTTTAGGCTTAGTAATTTAGTTTACATATTTTCAGTTGTACAAACGGTATATACTAAACCTAACGGTTCGTATGTCATCGGGTGAGTAGTAAGTAAATATGTTATAGTCATATATACAAAAAGCAGATAATGTAAAAAAGTCAACTTCCAAAAAGGGTTTTATATCAGCGAAGTCGTGTCTCACGGTGGTAATTCAACTTGGTGTATGATTACTTTTCTGTTTTACCTGTTTCATAGCACTATATCTACTCGCTAAGCTTTTTTTGAAAACTAAAGTCTTGAATCGTAGGTTACGCTTTTGTGTGGCACTTATGAGTCATCTGGAAAATATGTAATATCAATTTGTAATTTCTAACTGGAGAAAATCGTTTTTATAAATAAAAGACTTTGGGTCGTGTAGCAACCTATTATTAAGAAAAATTAGATTATTCGTGTGGAAAAGATTGAACGTAGCCTCGTCAGGTATTAATCTTGTGTAAATTACTACACGAGTAACGTCATTCTCGTTGAAAGAGTAATAACTTTGTGTAAGTTTTCGTGAAAATTTTATAAGATACCTAGTTAGCTGTCTTTGGTATGTATACCGAAAGTTTACTAAATCAGCTAATGCTAACCTAAAATTACGCCATAACCTTTGGTAACCTGGTTTAAATCTTACTCTTGGCATGTGTAATTCACGATATGTAACTGTAGAGTTAAGCTCACTAAGTTTATTGTGTGTGCTGTGTATGTAATCTTCCGGAGAAGTAACGTAAGGCACGTTATTAACGCACTTGCTTTTTTTCAAAAAGCGCATGTTGCTATTAACAAAAAAGTTAATACTATTAAATTTACCGTGGTGGGTGTTTAATAATTTTAGTATTTTACTAATAAGAAACTTTTTTCGGCTATCAAATATATACTTTTTGTACTCATTAATCTTTAAAAACGAGTAAAATTTTTTCTTAATTAGGAAAGAACTTTGGTGAAGTTTACCCCTGAATGAAAATTTATTGTTTAAGACTAAACCGCCTTTATAATTTATGAACGAACACCCGTGTGTTGTATAAATGCTAGTTAGCTTAGTAAACTTTTTAGAAAAATAAGTAGACGTAAGCACATTGTGCTTTACTAAATTGTTAAATAACCACGATTTTAGTATACCTTGTATAGGCTTAATTACTAATGTATTGCCTGCTTGTTGTGTTATAAAAGAGAAACGACGGTTTTGCTTGTAAGCACTACGTTTAAACAGTTTACTCTTACAGAAGAGCTTAAACGGTATGCATAAAGTGTTAAAGTTAAATAATAATTTAAGCTTTGTATAGTTATTTTTTAGCTTAGCAGTTGCGTTAAGTCTATATTTGGTTGAGTGAACGTTTATGCGTGCCCTCAAGGACTTTTTACTGTTAGACTTTTTACTGTTAGACTTTTTACTGTTAGACTTTTTACTGTTAGGCTTTGTAATAAACCTCGTAGTAAGCTTTGTATTAAGTTTAAAATTAAGCTTTGTGTTAAGCTTCATGTTAGCCTTACTACACAGGTAGTCGCGTAGGCCCTTTAGACGTCTAACATATCTACGTCTACGAATTTTAGTTATGACAATCCGAGTTAATCTAGCCTTTAATCTTATTCTGTGTTTGTTTTTAGCTACCCGTAGACTAGACTTTTTAGCTACCCGTAGACTAGACTTTTTAGCTACCCGTAGACTAGACTTTTTAGCTGCAGCCCGACGCTTATCTAATAATTTTTTTTTTCTTAAAATTCGTTTACGGAGAATTTTATAATAACGCTTGTGTAAAATGTGTTGTACGAGTTTAAGGCGCCTGAATCGGAGAAATTTAGGTAAAGGTTTTAACTTAAAGCAAGCTATAGTTTTTGGTCGCGTCTGCTGACGTGTTTTTAATTGTGTCTTTCACCTATTTTTGCGGGTGGCTTTCGCTATAGCATTGGGGAACGCTTTACACGTAAAATTAAATAGTATTGGCCTTTTTAGTTGTTTTTTACTTATTAAAAAGTTTTGGGATTGTAAAGGTGCTCTAGATACGCAAGCTAGTAATAAGCTAGTACGATTTGTTGTTGTACGTAGCTTTAGTAACAACTTATAACTGGTAAAAGTAGGTCTTTTGCGCCTGTACCGACGAATAATAGTGTTAACGTTTACGTTACTTAACCTTTTGCTTTTATACCTTTTAAAATTTGTAAAGGATAATATGTTAGTTTCTTTGTTAAGTTTTTTTACACGAGTAAACAAGTTGTCCTTAAAAGCTTTTAGTAAAACTTTCCTCTTGGATTTACGCTTTTGGAAATTGTAATTTTTTATGGTGTCGAGAAAGGTAGTAACAACACAAAGTAGCAACAAATTAACATAAGACTTTCTAAAAAAGTAAGAGACGAGTTGTATACTTTTATAAATAAATAGCTTGTTATAATTTAAAAATAATGGGTGTACTCTAGTATCATGAATAATTCTTTAAGTTACTAAAACCATACCGTTTTTTTTACTACTACTTTTTTTACTTTTTTTTGCGTTGTCATATAACGTTTTTTTAAAAGCTTATAGTTTATCTTTTCGGGGCGTTTATTTTTCAGTAAGTTATTTTTAGTTTCTGAGATAAAGCGCCTCAATGTTATATTAAGTTTATAAGAGGATCAAGCGTTTGACCACGTTCTCTGCCCATAAACGGGTTTACCAAATGCATGGCATCTTCCTTTGTAAGATTTTATAAGGTAAAGCCTAATAATATTAAGCCGCTCTAGCTCAGGAACAAGATTATTCACGGATGATACCTGTGAGTAATAATGATTCAAGAAACCAATTAACTCACGCTTGTGTGTTACCCTAAAATTTGTTAATAGTGTAGTGTTAACAGTTATGGAGTTAGCTAATTCCAATTTGTTTAGTATGCCTTTCTTAAACGCATTACCAATTCCTGGTGTTAAGTAAAAGAGTTCATAAAACGTTTTATTTGTATAAAATAACTTACCACCAAAAAATAAACCTTTTGTTCAATATATTTGTAATATATGCTCAAACCTTATTTCTTTTTCTTTTTCTTTTTCTGCTTAGCTTTGTACAGAGCTATTTTCCTGTTTCAAGTAAACTCACCAAACTTAAAGCCTACCATCCATGAGCTTACGCACCTGGACTTTAAGCTATTACCTTGGTGAATTACAATTTCGTAACCCCTATACACTAAAGGTACTCTACCTCCCCTGGAGAAAATTTTTTTTTCTGTTGTATGGTGTATTGAGCTTACTTTAATCAAATACACTGATCTAAGTGTGTGCGCTGATAAGTAGTTTAACTTTGTGTGTTTTTTAAACATGTTGTTTGACTTGTTGTAGGTAGTCATATTATTAAAATTCTCGATGTAATATACATGTTACTTAAATTTTGTTGTTTTACCTCAAGGTGTTCTCGGGTATTTTAAGGACTTAGTACGACCCCCATGTGGGTGGTCTACTGGATTCATTGCTACTCCCCTAACATTAGGTTTTCGGCCAGTGACTTTTAAATCACCAGCTTTAGTACTTTTTAGTTGCTTTCGTAAAATAGATATGTTAGCTGAACCTTCACATGACAAAGAAAAGGCAGAAAACACTTTCTTTATACCAGAAGGTAATTTAACCAAACTAAATCCTGTTCTGGTGTCGAGTTTTATAATACTAGCCGATGAGCCTAAACTTCTAGCGTACTCCATACCCCGTAAAGGTTTTAATTCTAAAAAACTTATATTTGCGTTCTTTTTTTGCTGTAAAAGCATATAGGGTGTTGGCACTATCCTCGCTTGTGGTTTAAAATGTAATAGCTCTTTATAAAGACGTGTCTCGTTAAACGTAAGTTTCTTTAATTTTTTCAACTGAAAAAAAGCATCGTTAAACTTACTTGGTAAGTAAGTAATTACCCCAGTAGAATTAAAAATAAGCGAAACAATTTTTTTGTGGAACCCCGAGTAGTGTATACCACCAATAAAAAACAAGGAGCTGCTCCGGAAGCTATAATTTATTCTAGGAGTGGTTCTTTTAATTCTTGGCCCTTTAGAATAAACTGTAATTCGGCCTGTTATAGATCGACCACTATGCCATTTTCGACGTACTAGAAGCTTACTAAATTTATTTTGTAGTGGTAAAATTGTTGATAACTTGACTATATTAAAAGAAGCTCCTGAAGTCTTAGCGACTTTTTGTAACTTTAAGGCTTCCTGCATTGTGTAAGGCATTCTTATATTTTTATTAGATAACAAGGGAACTTTCTATAATCTTAGTAAGGTTGCTAATACCAAAATTTTTCTAAGTGTTTTAGCAAAAAAAACGTTATGTAAAAACGCTTTTTTAAAAAAAAAATTATAACTAAGTAAAAAATTTACTTTGCCTGAGCTGTTTATGTCACTATACTGAGCTGGATGACTGTTAAACACACTTGAGCAAATAGTATCTAAGAGTTCTGAATTTTTTTCATCTACAAAGATAAAGCCAGCTCTTGTGTTTAAGAATAGGTTAGTTAATCTAGTAGTTTTCTGAAATAAACTCGCGTTAAAGAAAAGGTTTTTCGAAATAGACGCTGTTATATAACTATAATCTCAGATAGAACTTTTAGAAAGATTATAGTCTTTTGTGTGTAGTTTATCCATAAAATAGGTGTTGATTAAATTACCTGAATATTTTAGCATATTTAAGTTTTGGGAAAATCTTATTGAGCCACGTAGTGAACTATAAGACAATGTTCAAAAGTGTGTAAGGTGTGAAACAAACTGTAGAGAAGATCTTTTTTTACGTAAAACATTTTTTTTTCTATTTATAATAAACTTTGTTAAACCTCTGTTATAACGTTTGAATTTTGTCGTTTTTTTAAAAACTTTAAACTTATATACAGTACTTAGCCTAGCAACAGCTTTCCAGTATTCCCTTAAAATAGTCATTAGTTATAAGTAACTAAACGTGGTCGTTACCATACCACTCAGAAGATACGTTTAGTTCTGATAGTGTGAAACCGATCTTACCTTGTAACTGAATTAAGCCAAATAAAAGTGCTTCAGCTGTAGGTGGACAACCTGGTACATAAGTGTCAACAGGTAATATGCGGTCGCAACCGCGAACAACAGAGTATGAGTAGTGATAATAACCGCCCCCATTGGCGCAACTCCCCATTGATAGTATTCACCTTGGTTCAGTCATTTGTTCATACAAACGCCTGAGGCATGGGGCCATTTTGTTAGTTAGTGTTCCTGCTACTATAATTAGGTCAGATTGTCTAGGTGAAGCTCTGAAAATAATACCAAAACGGTCCATGTCATAACGGCTAACTGCTGCATGCATCATTTCAACAGCACAGCAAGCTAAACCAAATGTTAATGGTCATAAAGAACCTGCTCGTGCCCAGTTTACTAATGACAAAACTCTAGATGATATTCATTCAACTCGCATAGTTTATAGTTTATTTAAATTCTACGCAGTGATCGTCTAATAAACTTTGTGTAACCGTTGGGCCGGCTCACACCGTAAATAGACCTACGCTTTATTTTACCGACAACAGGAGAAAAATCATATGCACCCCTAATGACTGTATATCCTACACCGGGTAGGTCATTTGCTCTCCCACCTTCTATTAAAACTCTGTTGTACTTACTACAAAGATAGCCTCTACCTGGTAACCTAGCAGTTAAACGCAGACCATTCATTAAGTTAACCTTGGCTACGTGACGTATAGCAGAATTAGGTTTTTTGGGCGTCATAGTTACAACCCTAGTAACGATACCTTTTGCCTGTGGAGACTTTTTTAAAATAGGTGTCCGCCCCCACGTGGGTTTTACATACTTTTTACCAGATTTCTTATACCATAATTTCCGGTTAGCCGATTGTTTACACGTTGCCAGTAAAACATTAAAATATAAAAGACTGTCAAGCTACGCCCAACCAGTACATTAAAATGGGTATGCTACTAAAAAGTATAAACTCCCTTTTTGAAACGTCTGCCGGGAGCTTTAAGGTTAACTTTTTCGAAAAACCAAACATCATGTTCATTCACGAGCGAAAAAAAAAAGTAGGACCGACAAAGTATAGGAAAAAAAGTAAAAATAAAGCACACGTTGGGAATAGATCTAAGAAAAAAGAGAAGAATAACACCTCGGATATAAAAAATATGGAACCTGGAAAACCTAAAAAGACTAGTATATTTAGTAGCACTAGTAGGAATAACTTGGGGCAGATGTAATTTAAACCACTTATCTCAGTAATTAGTCTGGTTTTAAATCTCCTTGCTATTGCGTCTACTAGTAGAAAAGAATTTGTTGAAATTAACGCGTGACTTATTAACATGGCAAAACTAGCTAGCATGAGATTTGACTGACCACTGATAACACAAATTGTAAGTCAGTGCATTTCAACAACGGTAGAATAGGCAACTAACTTCTTTAGGTCAATTTGGTAAAAAAGCTTGAAAACGGCGTCAATTATACCAAGCACTAAAAAGGGATAAATATAAATAAAAGAGGGTTCAAGCGCTATAGTTAAAAGGCACTTTAATAATCCAAAAAAGGCAAATTTGACTAGGACACCACTTAAAAAAATTGAAAAATTAGTAGAAGCCTCAACGTGCGCTTTAGGCAACCAACCGTAAAAAGGCCATATAGGTAATTTTACACCAAAACCAGTTAGGAAACACAAAAATAGAAAGTTTACCTCGAAGTTGGAAAAGAAATAATTAGAGACATTCAAGAAATTAGAACTACCTACAATGAAAAATAGGTATAAAAATCCAAAAATTAAGAATAGCGCCCCGAACTGTGTTCAGAAAAACATCAAATAAGCAGCCTCGATAGCTCTTCTGGTTTTAGCGAATTTATATAAAATAAAAAATGATGGAACTAATAACATTTCATATGCAAAAAAAAAAATAATCAAAGAATCAGTAAAAAATAAAAAATAACCAGCTACTAGAATAACTTTACAGTAAAACATAAATGTAACTAGCTCGTCCTTGTTATATGATAAACAATAAACTATTGATAGAACTGTAACAAGTAGGAAAACGTATATAAACGGGTATAAGTAAACGTCGAGCAAATTTAAGGACATACCATTGACGCTAACTAGCTTTTGAAAGCCTAACGTAAAAAGGTTGTTATCCAAGTAGATAACTTCTTGATAAAAGTCTAACAAGTAATTTATTGTTGACAACATAACTAATAGTAAAAATAATACCTGGGATAGAAATAGCTTAGTTAGTTCCTGAAAAACTAAAGACTGTGTTACACTATGTAAAATATTGAGTCGGATAACTAAAAATGTTAATGAAAATAAAAGTAAATTAAAAATAAAATAGTAAATGTAACTAAATCATAAAATAGGTTTTTATAAAATTACCAAATAGAGCGGTATGATACTGAATTTCTACCTAAAAATAACTTTATTGACTGCGTGTGTGAACCAGTAAACACTATCTTAGACTTACTTTTTAGTTTGTTTTGTGCCTGCTTCAAAAAGTAAGTAGCACGGCCTTTTCTTAAATTTTTTAACTCAATAAGAATAGTACCGGTTGATAATTTATTAAACCAAATACTCAGTTTCCCTTTACCTTTACCCATACGAGAGCCTACTGTCTTTTTAGTAAGTGGTATATGTGGAAATGTATTTACTCAAACTTTTCGTTGTGTCTTGTCAGTTTTTCTAGCCGCTTTTTTTAAAAACAACTTTAGTCTAAACATTTTCTTACTATTAATTAATAATGGTCTTGTTAATAAAAGACATGCTTGTCCAAATTTTAGTTCTCGTTTTAAACGGAATGTTCTATCGACTCTTCTTAGTTTTTGTCTTGACTTGTACTTAAACTTCCTGGGTTGTAATACCAATTGAACTTAGCTAACGTAATAATCATATAAAATAGAATAAAAGATCTTCTACAATGAATACCCCATTTATTAAAATAAATGAGATTGTTATGAGGTAATAAAACATTACGAATGAGTAGCGCTCGTTGCTTATATAGGTTTTGTTTAAGCTTTTTGAATTTGTTGAATGCAAAAAACGTAGATTTTGCATGTAAAAGTACAACCCAAAAATTAATAATATAATAAATAAACAAAACAAAATAGAAAAATTTTGTTCTATAAGTAAATTCAGTAAGTACACTTTACTAAAAAATCCAATAAACGGGGGTACACCTGCTAAGGAGAACAAGAAAAGGGTAAGGAAAAATAAATAACTACTATTAAAGCTGAACGTATTAAATGAAAACAAGGTTTTAAAATGGCTGTTGTAGAAAGACATAAGAATTCAAAAGAAACCAATAAGTGTTAAGTTATAAACTAGCATGTATAAAAAAATAATAGGTATTGTGTTCGTAAGCAGGTTTGAAAATACCAAGAAAACTTAATAAAAATAACTCAGTTTTAATTTAGCTTTTAGTTTAGATCTATTCTTAGCGTAGTTAAATGATCTTCAAGTGACTTTAGTGCCTAATTCACATGTATTATGAGTGCGTGTGCTGCTAATGCAACTCGTTAAGTACGCTCGTTTAGTGCTACCTGCTTTACAGTGGCGTCAATAAGCTTTACCATGATTATTCTTTGGACTTTTTAAAACAGCCATAGTTTATAAATCTATACTAAATTAGTAATAAAGAGTCTATGCAATGATTCGATGTTAATGAAAGCATAACAAATAGTGAGTTAAGTATACTACTAATAGCAAAAAAGGTTTTGATATAAAAAGACTCGCACAGTATAAAAAATAAACTTAGTAAGCCTAACGATATAAATAACAAGTTTACCACAGAGTAATAGGTAAATATGCAGTGCATATAACTAGTTAAAAAAATAACTAAAAATAAAAATAAAAAAAAATAAAAAAAAGAAACATAAAAAACAAGGGAATGGAAACTTAGCCCCTTAAAAAACGTAGGTTTTCAAATAAAAAGTGGGGCTATCCCACATTTAAGGAATATTGAAAAAATAATAAAAAATCATGAGACACCAATAAAAAACAATCCCTTAAACGTAGACACGTTAACCAAGTAATAAAATACATGTTCTATTACAAACCAGTCCAAAGTTACTAGGCTCTTGTAAATAAATATTATAAAAACAAACAAGTTAAGCGATGAAATGAGTGAGACCCAAAAAAAGAATAGTAAAGACTGAAGAAACGTAATTGGTACCAGGTTTTGGAAAAAGTTTTTGTTGTCGAAATTTATATTTTTATAGAAAAAAGTGGTGGAGAAAACTGACGTAGTTATTAATAAAAATACTAGAGTCGAGATGACTTCTATAACAAACATTAACGTAAACACAGAATTTGACGTAAATAATAAGTATACTCAATAAAGAAAACTAAACTGTGTTATAATGAAATCATAGATTTCGTTTGAAGACATATAAGTAGTAGACAGTATGAGATATAGAACTAAATAAAAAGTAAAACACAACATGTATAAAATCTTTGATTGAAGACTAGTAAATATTACGTGACCAAATCAAGCAGTTAAGTCTGAAGAGCATCAACTAAAATTTATAAAATATCAACAAAATAACGGTGCCATAAGTAGTAACGCGCTCTCATTACAAGCTACAATGTAAAAGTTACTTCTTACTGACAACCTGGTGTTTAAGTTCATTTGCGCTAATAAAATGGGTAAAACATAAATAACTAACGAAATAAAAAGCGTTATGTATGTTAGTAATAAAAAAAATGAAAGGCTTCAGACGTTAGATGTAGTTAAAAAAAACAGGTAATATCGAGAGTAGGTTACTTAAGTATGCTTAACAGTTTGGTTTTAAGTCAACTGACTAGACAATAAAATGCTAATTTTATGTACATATACAAAAAACTAGAAACTATAACTGAGTAAACTGTCGAAAAGGCGAAGACATAAGCAAACACCGCATGTAACAATAAAGATATACTAAGTAGAGTTTGGTCTGTAACATCTAACAGAATCAATAAATCTGACAAATAGTAATTGGTTGAGTCTCATACATATAAAGTAGTTGACGTTAAAGACGTATACAAGAATACGTGTAAGCTTAACTTAAAAAATAATGACTGTTTTATAGCTAGTGCTTGGGTTAGTTGTACTATATGTGCGCTTAGGATAAGTAAGCCTAAAAGGGTGGGGATAAGAGCTATTAAACTTAAATATATATTGATATTAAGGCATAGCCTATATAGTAACTTAATCAAGAAAGTTTAGTTTAGTACCTACACCTGGAGTTGAACCAGGACCCCGTAAGGGACAAGGTTTTAAGCCTTGCATGTCTACCAATTTCATCATATAGGCAACTCGTGTACTGTTTACAATCGTATTGTTGTTAAAAGTAAAAAACGAAAAGAATAAGGTATCCTTAGCGTAAAAATTAAATGAGTACTTATGTAGGAATAGCATGTTAGTACCAATACAGGGTAGCATCATCTTTGTTCTAAGGCAAAAGTATAAAGCCTCATTGACTGATTTAGTGTGGCTTTCTGCAGAAGCTGTGTTTACATTTGTTTTAAACGATATACTTAACTTGTAATACCTAATCATAAACTGCTCCTGTGAATACGTCCTATGTGCCATAGGGGCTTTTACAATGGTTGTTTTGTAGTTCCTAAAAGGGTATACAAAAAAACAGGGTTTTTTAAATGTAGCATTTTCGCTTGTATTTTTACTAGGTGACATAACATAGTGAATTCAGATCATAAACATATAAGATTGTTTAACTAAGATTTTGTTGGAATTATCTCGACTTAAAAAGCTATTAGGATCTAAAGATCTTCGGAAGTATAAACTAATGTTGTTAACCGACGAGGGTAAAAAAAGTGTACCAAACTTTAGTACGTGTAAAAAGTAGTTTAACTGGTTATAAGTGCCTAACGTTTTTTTTTTTAGTTTAATTAACTCATGAAATTTAATAACAAGCTAATAGGATTCGAACCTATAATACAAGGTTACTAACCTAGTTATCTACCAGTGAGGAATAGCTTGTGTAAAACGGTTGTATATAACCTGATAATTGCTTTATTTAAAAAGCTTCAAGCTAGTAGGGTTCGAACCTACGTTATTGGAGTGAAAATCCAAGGTCCTAACCACTAGACGATAGCCTGTAAGTTTTGCAGAAATTAGAGCCTAGTTATGCTAACTAAACTCACTGCTACACTCGCTATACGAGCGTCAAGGTATGTGTTTATATAACAATTAAACTTGTAAGAATATAACAATGTATTATTTTAACCTCGTAAATTCTCACTCAGGTTAGCTAAAATATATAGTAAACCCCTAGTATAAGGGTTGTCTCTATGAAAACATTTATAGGTAAGCTTCTCACTTTAAATAGTCTTCAGTGATTATCTTATCGTAATTTAGCATTGCAACGTGCATTGTTAAAAACAATTGCATAACCAGAGATTACTCTATCTCAGTCCTCTCGTACTAAAGCAAGGGCCTAATTGTTTTCGTCTTAACAGCAGATAGGGACCAAACTGTCTCACGACGTTCTGAACCCAGCTCACGTACCATTTTAACGGTAGAACAGA
>ENA-OWPI01002071-OWPI01002071.1-marine-metagenome-genome-assembly--contig:-NODE-2071-length-19762-cov-18.646838_pt1 | contig 19762 bp, 27 predicted proteins | sample MGYA00238138_ERZ651775 | MGnify/ENA primary metagenome ERZ651775 (study PRJEB26906, sample SAMN06265043) | marine metagenome | isolation source: Helgoland LTER site | place: Germany:Helgoland, sampling...
CAGTCCTTTTTCATATTCTGTCTAATATTTTCTTCTAATAATTTTGAATATGGTCCACCTGGCCATAAACCCTGATGGGATAATTCTAGAACACTTTTAGGTTTTAACTCACCACTTAAAATACGTTCTTTGAGTGTTGGTGAATGTATTAAATTATGTTTAATTTTTAAAAATGTGTGTTTGTATCGGTTTACGAAAAACCTATTCTCTGTAGAAGGTACATCTCCAAGTTCATTTGTTCTACGTATAGCCGTGTTATATGTAGACTTTTCTAAATTTATACATATTGTATCTTCTTTAGGTAAACTGAGTAATTCAGCATATTTTTCAAGTGTGTATTGTCTTGATAACATATTAATACACTTGAAATTAAGCTCTACTTAAGTGTGGCATTTTAACTTTTTTACAATCACCAAAAGATTCAGGGGAGCACTTATTAAATGGATCGGATGTAGTGAGTGGTCTGTTACGTGTTTCCTTCCATTCCGTATCTAATACGAGATTTGTGTATAACTCAGACTCTCTGAGTATAAAGAATACAATAACGAGGGCAATGAATGATATGACAACTTTGTTCATTTATTAAAAGCAACTTTTTTATTTGTACATCCTAGGAATGACACTTGCAGTTTTAGTAAATGAGGGAAAAAATGATATTCATGAAATAGATTTAGATATTTCACCTGAAAAAAATGAAATTTATAAAATTTTACGGGGTAAAGCCACATTTCTAGGACAATGGCCTGATAAATCTGTTGTTATAGTTACGTGTGAATCGTCTATATTTGAATTATCAATGAATTTAAATAGACTTCCCAGACCCTTTACAAATATGACTGTTATGGGTAGGATTTTACTCATACGAATGGACGAAGACTCTGAACCACAAGATTTTACACTCAAAGAGTATCATCAGATGACAAAAGAGACGCACCCCAGAACGAGATCCTCTGCACACTTAATCAGTCGCCCCTTGAGTAGGAATGAAAGCTACTCCTCGGAAGACAGCTTGTGTAAACTTCATACAGAGTTGAAAATGTGATTCCGCCCATTCCATGGGATTTTTCATTTTAATACCAAATGGGTTATCATTTACTATTTTCATGAAATCGACGCTACCATACTTTTCTTGATTGCTTGCTTTTGACATGGATACATCTATTTTTTGTAACCACTCAACGTGTTCTTTTTTCGTCGGATCGAATTGTTTAACAAAAGACATTTATATTATATATTCATACACCCTTTAACCTCGTATTCAAACGCGATTTATAATATCTATCATCTACTTCACCTTCTATTTTTTGCCCGGTCATGTTTATTCTTAACAAATCTTCTTTATAGTTGAAATTGTGACAATAAAAATAAGATATACCCGTTCCGGCTGACATTTCATCCAGTTGACTTTTAACCTTTTCTTCTAAATATACATATTTCTTTATTTCCTCGGGGGTTCGTTTTTTTGTTAATATATCAGCATTTATACGTGCAACAGGTTCCTGTAAATTCATATCGGGCCAAACACCATATGCGGAACGATATTCACTTATATAACTTATACATTTACGAGCAGTTTGCTTTTCACTAAAACATATAATACGCGGTGTTCCTTCGGGATCGATTATAGTCGTGTACCCACCTTTTGTAATACCTATAAAATGAAACTGCATCTTATATGTTGGAAGAACGTGTGCGCTACCTATCATATCGTATCATAATAATTTAACCTTTATACCTCATCCATAGACTTAGTTGGTTCTGGTGTATTTTCAAGGGACTTTGTTAGCATGTTTCGAGATATATCCATATTTTTCTTATGCATTTTTAAACCCAATTTTTCACCGTTCGTTTCACTTGTTTGAGATAACCAGCGTTTTAATAAACCTTCTCTATTTTCCATAACACGTGATGCAATATTTGTTTTACCATTTTCATATAGAGCCTCTATGAATGCGTCTCCAGAACTTGGGTTATGTTCATTTGCAAAATCACATAACCAATTAAACTCACTTTTCATGGGTGACATGTCCATTTCATATACCTGTCCTAAAGTATATTGTGTGGACCTAAACGTAAAATATTTTATAAGTACAGTATCGACATCGTCGAACGTTTGTTCGGAATAATCGTTACCAGATGAACAATTTATACGTTTTTTTACATTTCGTGTTTGTACAGATTTAAAAGTACATGGTATTCTAACCCTTTGTAGTATCATCTTATTATATTAGTAGAAAAAAAACCTTAAGTTAATTTATATAGATGAACTTCCCAAAAACCCCTGGACAATGCGAATATTTAAGGGTTGTACAGTCTCCGAAACCTATTATAATCGCAACCGGTCCAGCGGGTTCGGGAAAAACTATGTTTGGGTGTCAGGTCGCAGCAGAAAAATTAATAAATAAGGAGTGTAACCGTCTCATACTTACACGTCCAATAGTTGCGGCAGATGAAGATATGGGATACTTACCCGGTGAAATGGAACGAAAAATGGAACCATGGACGAGACCTATGATGGATGTTTTCGAAAATTATCTTACACGTAACCAACTTGAAAAACACGTCTGTATAGAACCATTAGGGTTTATGAGGGGTCGAACATTCAATGATTCGTTTATAATCGCAGATGAAATGCAAAATAGTACACCTAACCAAATGAAGATGCTTTTAACGAGATTAGGTGATAATTCTAAGATGATTGTTATGGGTGACCTGAAACAAAGTGATTTAGGACCAAGAAACGGTCTTGCTGATCTTGTTAAACGAATAAAAGGGTTAGATTTAAAATATATCGAACATGTCATCATGGACGATGAAGACATCTTACGACACCCAGCCGTTGCTGAAATACTGAAACTATATTAATGTTTTTTCATTTTGTTTATCCGTTCTTTAACATTTAAAACCTTCTGTTTATACTGAACCAATTCTTCTTTATAAATATCTGTCCATTCTTTCATCTGATCAAGTATTTTTTTATTACGATAGTACCACGATATTACATCTTTACTTACCTTATCACATGCCGAATATTCATCTAATATATACTTGTCATCATCGGTAGACATGTGTATTTTGTGAAATTCTAAAATGTTCTCAAGATGTGCCATATTCTTAACATTTTCTATATTAAGTGCATCAATGCATTTCAATTCTTCTTCGAGCATATATATTATTGAGATATTATTTTTTTAATAACTTTTATAGATTTGTTTTCATCAATGTCCCACCATTTACCGTAAAACACGTTCTTAAGAAACTTTGGAACGTGTGTGTAATCTATATCAACTTCATTTGAAGGCAGTGGTATTATATCAACACCCAATTGTTTGAACACACCTTGTTCATGACTAATTATAGGTTTATTAAAATAGTGTCCTTCTAGGTGTAGTAACCCAACACCCTCACCACGTGTACATGTAACACAGTAATCACATAAATTGAATAGTGAAGCTAATTGTTCATCGGAAATACGTTCCGTTATAACGCGAATATTCTTAGTTATCGTTAAATTATCGGGTTTATTTGTTTTAACAATAAGTATATGTTCTGTTTTTTCAAGTGCATTTTCAAAAATTCTTGTAAGTGTTGTAACGTTTTTACGAATGTCGTTCGTACCATTATACAAAAATACGAGTTTTGAAGGATCGCGTGTTTTATGTATTACTTTAGGTTTCGAACGAATAAGTGAAGATGTCCAATAATTTAATGCTTTACATTTAACTCCATGTTCCAATAATATATCTTTAAGATAATCGTATGGTACTATAACTTCATCAAAAAGTTTCATTTTATCTATGATATCCGGGTGTACATCGTTTGTTTCGAACATTGTACACAAATTAACAGTATCATAATTATTTCTTAATTCCTCTACTATTTTTTGCCAATATGTGTAAGTCTCTATGAGTTCAGAAAGTGTAAACGTAGATGGTGTATCATCACTCGATATACCGAGATCCTGTTGTAAAAAAAACCTTCCATGAATTTTACCGAACATTTTTATATTATAGCTATTAGTTCTTTAACCAATAATCTAATTTAAGCTCGGTTCGTGTACAAGCATTCGGAAAATCTAAACCAATAATCGGACATGGTTGTATTTCAACTTCACTATGTTTAATTAAATCCTTTCTTACATATGTTAATTCAAATATACGTGGAAAATTTACATCTAACCACGGTTGAAGAGGGCAATTATTACCATGTACGTGTACACAAATAAATTTTTGATTGAGTAAATTAAAAACTTTATCGATATAATTTTCCATTTGTAAAAGTTGCATTCCATTTAAAGGAAGATGAAATTCTAATAAAATTTGTGAAAAATTATCAATATATTTGAAATCTTCATTTAATATATTCCACTCACATCCTTCAATATCAATTTGTGCAAATAAATTTTTACAGTGAATATGTCCATTATTTATTATGTGATTATCTATTGTGTCCGTGTTATGCGTTTTTATATTCGAAACACCTTCCTTAAAAAAATGAATAAAATCTGGTTTATCTGTTATTTTATCAATTGTGTGATCATATACATACGATTCCTTCTTATATTTATCATGAAAATTTTTTTCAAATGAAATGTTATCGTCACAACCATAACTATATAAAAAATCATAGTCGGGTAAACCTTCGCATATAACATATCCACCGTCGCATTCATTTCCAATTCTAATCTTATTAAAATTAGTTTTATATGGAACCACGTATTTTTTTAATTTTTCACATATATGTAAAAATTTATTCTCTAAATCAGTCATTATATTAAAGATTAACGCCCTTTCTTTAATATAATGAGACTATCTTACGCTATTTGTGTATGTAACGAATCCCGTGATTTATTTTCGCTCGTATCGTTCTTACTAAAAGTAAAGGACGAAGAAGATGAAATTAATATTTTAATAGATACATTACATGTTACCGAAAATGTTAAAAACGTCATCGAATATTTCGGTGATAAAATAGTAACGTGTGAAAAGGACTTTGATGGTAACTTCGCGGAACATAGAAACTTTCATTTAACTAAGTGTTCAGGTGATTATATATTTATTATAGATCCCGATGAAATGCCAAAAGAGAATCTTATTGTAAACATAAAAAAAATGATACATGATTCCGGTGCCGAATTGATAATGGTACCAAGGATAAACATATGTCCAGGGTTTACACAAGAGTGGCTTGAAAAATGTAAATTTAAAACGAATGAAGTCGATTGGATAAATTGGCCGGATTACCAAGGTCGTATCTTAAAAAACGATGAAAATATAAAATGGTCTCGTGGATTACACGAAGTTGTGTCAGGTACAGATAAAATTGTACAATTACAAGCTGATCCAAGAATCGCTTTATGGCATATTAAATCTATTGAAAAACAAGATAATAGATGGGACAATAAAGGAAACTATAAAGTTCCAGAATCGAATGATAATTTATATGATACTTTGATGTAACAATATAGGATCTCTTTTATAAAAATCCCCTTTTTGAAAAATATAAGAAGTACATAAGTTAATATGATTATAAAGTATATGCTTAGTTATAGGATTAATATGTCCCAAATCAGGTTCCATTATATCACTTTGCTCAAATTGGGTTAATAAATTTGTAGGATTAATAAACATAATTTTATTTTTTTTACATATTTTTTCGAGTAATGTAATTAAATAATCACGTTTATGTAATTTTTTACCTTTATAAGTTACATTTATATGTGATATAATAATAATTGGGTGTGGAAACACGAGTTTTTGTATTTCTAATATATCATTTTCAATTTCTTCATCTGTTTGTAGAATAACATTTGTTTCGTTGAATATATCTTCGGGTGTATTTTTATAATCCTGGTCAAAAAGACGTCTATCTACAGCCATATGTGAAAAATACTTATCTTTATACATGTACTTTTTCATAGATGTAATTTCTATCACGAAAACATCAGTTTTATCGAACCGTTCCTTAAAACTTGGATCATATTTCATAGATTCTTTATTTATTATAGATTTTCTCATACAAAATCTATCATAATAATTTTCTAATTTTATATCACCATTTATATATTTTATGAGTTGTATAATTTCTTTTGTACAGTGTGTATAAGAAATTTCATTACTTAAATTAGAAGAATGTGCAATACCTTCAATTCTACAAGAACCAAATGGTGTAACTATCATTTAAATAATATATTTTATTTTTTTTAACTTAATTAAAATTTAGTATATTTACTTTATATTCACCACTTCTTTCAATATATTCAATTTGTTTCATGTCTAATTTTTGTCCGTAAATTTCATAAAATTTATTTTCCAATTTTTCCTTTTTCTCTTTAAGAATTTCATAATCTTTAAAAATTTCATCGAAATTTAATTTTGGTAATTCGGAATATTTTTGTATATAGGTTACCCAATGCATTGTGTCCCTAGATTCATGTTCGAGAGATGTCGTTCTCACTACCATTGAAGTTTGATGACATATTGGTATACATAGAATAGGTTTATTAATACTATGTACATATCCGTGTAAAACTATATCACCTGCATGATGTATATTTAAATTTTTCATTATTTTTTTTACAAAATTTAAACTCATCCATGTTGCTTCACATCCAGCGTTATTATTAAGTTGATAAACTTTACCGTGTTCCGGTTGTATATCATAAAACGGTGATATACCGAGGTTTAAAAAACAGTCCTGATCAATATCGGGTATACTTTCAAAAATGGATACCCAATCTTTATGAAAAACGACATCGTCATCCATAAAAATAGCACTTTCTATATTTTCTTCAATCATCGTTTTCCAAGACATTATCGTTTTTATTATATTACTCGTTAATTTCAATCCATAAGGAAGTTTTAGTTTATTATTAATCCAATTGACAAATAAATGCGTATGATTATAATCTTCTTCCCATCTTACATCTTTTATAGGAACTCTTTCTTCGAGATGTTTAGATAAAAAAATTTTACGTTCGGGTGATAAATTCGGACAATGTTTGATAAAAATAGTATTTGGTATCTTCATTTATAAATTAAAGTTTGTATTCTTTAATTTATAAATGAAAGTGTGTATTAGGGAACTATATAAAATCTCAAAAGATGTTATAATAAATAAACTCGATGATATCAATTTAATCACAATGAGTTCTGAGATTATTTAACTTTAGACCTTGTGAATTTTCCTTACCCAAAAAAATGGAGATTTTTTCTTCAAAAATACCAGAATCTATCTCGTTAAAGTTTAATAGTAGAAGTTTACCTGGTTTATCTTTGAAGAATTTTATAATTTTATTGTTATGTTCTATATATACCTTTTTGAATAGTTCACGATCATCTTCGCAGATATATTCGTTCATACCCAAAAGCGCCTTGTTAATCTTGAATGCCATACTTCCATGCGCATTCATATACTTCATGTAGCTCTCAAACGTTTCATCTGGATCACGAAGACACATGATAAACTTGGTGTCGTCATATTTTTCATTAATATACTCATACATTCCAAAATAGGGAAACTCCTTTGTAATAAGATTTTCGTGTTTGTCTATAAAATCATATATTTTTTTATTTTTTACATATCCCTCGTGAAAAGTTGTACACATATCATTAGCATCAACCACGAAACAATCATAAATCATGTCAGTGTGACTACTATGCATGTTTGGTTTATTTCCTTGATACATCTCATAACCTAGGATATCTTTACAGAACTTACATATACTACGAGAAGCGGTTTTCAGAAATCCGGTATAAACGACTCTCATGTAATATCATTAATCATTTAATGTTTAAACTCCTATTGGTCAGTGAATTTGCTTGTACACACAACTTCGATGATATAGTATTTGGTATATTTAAAGTTTTTACTCTTTAAATGATAAATGAAAGTATCCGACTTTATAACAGATTTTCTAATAAAAAAAAATATACAAAAATGTTTTTCTGTGACTGGTGGCTTTGCCATGCACCTCAATGATTCATTTGGACAAAAACTTGATGTCATATATACACACGGTGAACAACCCGCTGGATATGCAGCCATTGGTTGGTCTTCGTATAAACATAATCCAAGTATATGTTGTGTAACTTCTGGATGTGGTGCGACAAATGCAATAACACCGTGTCTTATCGCGTATCAGGATAGTGTTCCAGTTTTATTTATTAGTGGACAGGTACAGAAAAATGATAATATTAGATCTTATGGTGGTAAGATACGGGGGTATTTCGGTTCTGATTGTGATATAGTCGAATGCGTCAAATGTATAACTAAATACGCAGTTGAACTTATAGAACCAATGGATACTTTAAAAGTTCTTGAAGAATGTTATCATAATCTCACAACGGGTAGGTTAGGACCTGTATGGATTTCTATACCTGTCGATGTTCAGTCTATGCAAGTTCCTGAAATTATGGAAAATTGGACATACCCTTTAGATAATTCAATTTCCGTAGTATCAAAAGAATTTATAGATGTATGGTCAAACTCAAAAAGACCTATTATACTCGCCGGAAATGGCATTCATCTTTCAAAAACTAAGGAAAAATTTAGAGAGTTTTTGGAACGTCATAAAATCCCATATGTTGTGAGTTTTTTTGGTAGTGATTTGGGTGATGATTATATTGGTAAGACTGGTTTGATTGGTAATCGCGCGGGTAACTTTGCTATACAGAATGCAGATCTTGTATTGTGTCTCGGTTCTAGACTGTGTAAGAGTATCACGGGTTATAAACGAGAGCTTTTCGCTCGAGAAGCGAAGATTGTCTCTATTGACATAGATGAAAGTGAATTTATATCCGAAAAGAAATTGGATATTCAACTTCATATGGATTTAAACACCTTTTTCGATTATGAATTACCTACTATAAATATATGTGAAAAATGGATTCAAAAAAATAAAGAGTGGAAAGAGTTATGGGAAGAAGAAATACCCGAACGAAGTGGAACACTTGTGTGTCCATATAGACACTTGAACGCATTCTTCAGAGAAAAGAATGGAAATTCGATTGTCACTATGTCATCTGGTTCTATTTATTGTGTTGGATGGCACATGTACCGTTATAAGGAGGGTGATAGATTCATTACAAGTGGGCATGGGGATATGGGATATGAAGTAGCCTCATCTATAGGGGCTTCTTTACATGGTAAAAGAACATATGTCATTGTCGGCGACGGTTCATTTCAATACAATATACAAGATTTACAAATATTGAAACAACATAATTTACCAGTGACTATACTACTATTTAATAACGATGGATACGGGGCTATCAAAATTACACAAAGTACAGTATTTAAAAGAGAATACGGTACAAGTTCAAAAAGTGATATTACATTTTGTGATATTGAAAAGGTTTCAAATGCGTATGATATTCCGTATTACAAGGTTGAAAAAGATGAAGATACGGAATATTTGAATCATACAAATGGTCCGATTATTGTTGAAATTATATGTAATATACAAGCTCGATTCCCAAGAACTGCAAATAAACCATTACCAGATGGAACTTTTAAAAATATGCCACATGAAGAAATGGAACCATTTTTAGATGACGAATTTATCAATACTAATTTATTTGTGAAACGAGTTTAAAGAGTTGAATAACTAAAAATATAATGAAATTTATTACTCAGTGTAGATCTTGTAATTCAAATGTATTTAATACAAGACCTGCTATATTAGCACCGTTCATAACCGAACGAATTTTTGGTATGAAACCCGAAACAACAACCTCTTTATATGGTATACCAAATCAGGTTAATTATTTCCCGTGTAAAACCATGACTTGTGAAACGTGTGGATTTGTGGGTGTGAATATATCATTTGACGACGAAGAAATGTCTAAGATATATCATGGATACAGGGGTGTGGAGTACAATAAGGTCAGACTCTCGTATGAACCCACTTATCAGAATCAATGTTTCAATGAACGACATATATATGTAGATGAAATTTCAGAGCCTTTTATATTGGATAATGTTTCAAATGTCGAAACCCTCATAGATTTCGGTGGTTATAATGGTCTCAATACGCCTCGTGTTGGTACCAATCGGTACGTATATGACATTTGTAATATAGAGTCATGTATTCCAGTTATTGATAAGCTATTTAATTGCGATCTTATAACTTGTATGCATGTACTTGAACATGTACCCAATCCAATTTTAATAATAGAGCAAATAAAAGGGTGGGCTAAATATTACTATTTTGAAGTACCAAATGAAAATACCGAAAATAAGGAATTTTGGCATGAGCATATTAATTGTTTCTCGATGAAAAGTTTCCATAATTTACTTTCAAAGCACTTTAAAATAATAGCAAAAAAAGAAGATAAGTTTTTACATATATTGTGTGAGAATCTCTGAAGAATAAAAGTGATGTTTATCCATTTTAATAATTTTATTAAATACATCCCACACTTGTTCTATAGTTATATTGTCATGTTTTTCAATTACTTCAATTGCGTAATTGACATGCATAGATTTCAATCCAGTAAGTAGATATGGTATTCCTGAATTTTTATAGGATTCGATCCATTTATCCGTATAGATAAGAGATGGCAGTAATTTATATTTTTCAGTATCTTGAAAGTGTGCTAATACATATTCACTCTTTGCGTTACCAGAACCTCTACCAAAACCATTAAAAGTCACATCCACTATATCTGCACCATTATAAAGTGCGTCTATAGCCTTTACTGAAGCATTCTTCAAATTATCATGACCATGAAACCCAATTTTTCCATTATAATATTTTTTAATATTTAAAAGTATATTTCTCATTTTATATATACCTAAATTACCATATGTATCTGCTATGTAAAAATATTCAATTGGTATATCTTTGATAATATCAAAAATTTGCATAAGTTGGTAATCTGATATCTTATCTATACGCCCGATATTAATACATACTTCATACCCAAGATCTCTCAATTTTTTACACACATCGACTGTTTCAATTATGAGTTCAATATCCAGTTTCGTATCATCTTTATCTTTACAGTGATATGCGATAAGAACTCTAACCATACTTATTAGAGATTCCGAACGCGGCACAAAATCGTCAATTGTAAAAGTACCCATCTGTGCCATAAGAGCCAGCTTACATTCCGGAACTACTATATTTTCAAATGTTTCTTTTATAAGAGATTCAGGTGTATAAAACCAAGGTCCATTTATGTGCTCATTTCGTCTAAACCCGATTTCACAGTATTCAATTCCACAATCCTTTACTGCTGAATAACACGCTCTAGCCTGCTCCTTACTAAAGTACCAATTGTTTAGGTATCCACCATCTCGCATAGAACAGTCAAATAATTTCATTTATTTATAATATTAAATATTCTTTATATAACTATCACCCAAACATGATATATCCTCTATTTCCCAAGATGCACCAAATTTTTCCGCCCATTGTGAAAGTAATAATTTTTCTTTATACACTAAATTATACTCCTTTTCTGAACGTTCATCTCTTACATATTCACCAACAATTTTACGGACATCTTCTATATCTATAAAATCAAAATATTTATCTTTTTCTATTATAACGTGACCATCCCTTTTACATATAGCACTAAATCTTGTTTGGAGCTCACCCGGGCCATAACACCCCCAAATCCTAAGTGAATACGCATTTGGTATATTCTCTATACGTCTATCGATACTCCACTTTGATAGACCATATGGATCCGTTGGTGGATTACCACGAAGTGCTGCACCACTCGAAAAATATATTAATTTTCCATTAAATACTCTTATGACATTTTCAAACATAAGAATATTTTTATAAATAACATCACTTTCATCTTTTTTAAGACGACTCCCACCAACGACGGCACAGTGAATGACGACATCATATTTATGTATTTTAAAGTATGTTTCGACAGCTTTTTGATCGGTCAAGTCAAGGTCATTTCGTGTAACGCCCACCCAATCCATATCCCTGAGTAAATTCTTACCAATAAAACCATTTGAACCTAATACACACACTTTCATTTACTTAAAGATGATAGTACTCTTTAACTAAATGTCTAGTAAAAAAGTCTGGTATGCACCTAATAAATTCGAATCGTATGGTGAAGAAGAAATAAAAGCCGTAGAAGAGTGTCTCCGTGATGGGTGGTTAGCTGGTTTCGGTAAACGTACCGAAGAATTTGAAAAACGAACATCCGAACTTTTTGGTAAAAAAATGGGGTTATTTGTAAACTCTGGGAGTAGTGCAATTTTACTCGCACTTGCGGCACTTGATCTCCCAAAAGGTTCAGAAGTCGTTACACCTGCATGTGGTTTTGCAACTACAGTTGCCCCAATTCTACAACTCGGTCTCGTGCCAAAATTTTGTGACGTTGAGTTAAACACATATGTACCCGCACCTTACCAGGTCGTATCGGCCGTAACACATAGGACGAAATGTATTATAATTCCAAATCTTATAGGTAACGTACCCGATTGGGAAGGTATTCGTACTGCGTGTCCGGGTATACCTCTCATCGAAGATTCTGCAGATACAATAACACGGACCGAGAGTACACATATCAGTACGACAAGTTTTTACGCGAGTCATGTTATTACAGCTGGTGGTATTGGTGGTATGGTTATGTTCAATAACGAGGAACAATATAAACGTGCACTCATGTTCCGTGATTGGGGTCGAATTGGTGACAATATAGAAGATCCATCTGAAAGGTTTAACCATTCTGTGGATGGGATTCCCTATGATTGGAAATTTCTATATGGTGTTGCCGGATATCACTTGAAAGCATGTGAAATGAATGCCGCATTCGGACTTGCACAACTCGATAAACTTGATGGATTTTTAAAAATTAGACGTTCACTTATTGAAAGATACAAAGAAAACTTGAAAGACTGTTCGTATTATACATTACCAGACGATTCTAGAAACCCGAATTGGCTCGCTATACCGTTACAGTGTGAAGATCGTCTCGGTGTTATAAAATATCTCGAAGAAAATAATGTTCAAACGCGTGTCACGTTTGCCGGTAATATCACAAGACACCCGGCGTTTAGGGAATTTAAACATGATTTTGAAAATGCGGATACTATCATGCGTAATGGATTCTTACTAGGTGCACATCATGGTATGACTCTAGAAGATGTCGATCGTGTGTGTAATTTACTTAAAAATTTTGCTATTAATAAATAATAATGACTACAGCCCTGGTAACAGGTGGATGTGGTTTTATAGCCTCTAACTTTTTAAATTTAATGAAAGAAAAATACCCCGATATTAAATTTGTAAACTTAGATAAACTTGATTACTGTTCAAATGTAAATAACGTTAACCCGGGTGTTGCCACATTTGTAAAGGGTAATATATGCGATGAAGACCTTGTAGGGTATATTATAAAAGAATATGATTTTGACGTTGTTTTTCATTTTGCAGCCATGAGTCATGTAGATAATTCATTTAACGATCCAAAAAGCTTCACGATGAATAATGTTTACGGAACACATGTTTTAATTGATAAATTACGTGAACTTAAACCAGGTGTAGAATTTATACATTTTAGTACGGATGAAGTCTATGGGGAATGTATCACCGATGTACCTTTTAGTGAAGATACAGGTGTATTAAAACCAACAAACCCATACTCAGCATCTAAAGCCGCGGCTGAAATGATAACACAATCATACATAGATTCATATAAAATAAATATTAAAACAATACGGTGTAATAATGTATATGGACCTAACCAGTATCCGGAAAAACTTATCCCTAAATTTAAAAAATTATTACGTGAAGGGAAGAAGTGTACAATACACGGTATTAAAAGCGCTGGAATACAACGTGCTTTCATGCACGTAGAAGATGTCGTGAATGCAGTAGATATCGTTTGGAAAAGGGGTAAACCGGGTGAAATTTACAATATCGCATCAGATGATGAAATATCCGTCATGGACGTTACTAAACTTATGATAAAAACAATCACTGGTTCTGAAGACTATACTAATTATATATCGTATGTGGAAGATAGACCGTTCAACGATAGTCGCTATTATATATCGTCAGAAAAACTTAAATTATTAGGTTGGAAACAGCAGAAAACGCGTAAAGATTTAATACATTTTTTAAATAATTAATTACAGGTAAGATATTGTAATCCGATATCCACGTCTCTCGAGGAAATTATAAAAGTAAATTAAAGAAATTGAACCATAAAAATATATATGGTTTGGGATCTTACAAGGGGAACAAGACATATAGATGGAAATACTATAATTGTTCATAATTGTGGATTCTTTTCATGTTGTAGTGTAAGACTCGGCGGAATAGTCGATTACTTTAATACGTATAAAAGTTTACCAAAAAATGTTGATAGTTCAAGACAGTTTCTATGGTATAAAAAGGATCAGCGAGATGATGTAACTTTTAAGTTTTTTGAACATTACGATAACGTGAATATAGATATCGAATATGTAAAAAAAGTCGATTATCACGATGAACATCAATTTGGATTTTATAAAGATTTAGATTTTGAAAGCATTAATCCATTTATTAAAAAATATTTTTCACCTTCAAAGTTTGTTAAATATAAAATAGCTAAAATGACAAATAAATATAATATAGATTTTGAAAATACATGCGCTCTTTTCCACCGTGGTCATGATAAACATACTGAACAGGTAATATGTACACATGAAGAAAAACTCGAAAAGGCCAGAAAAGTACTAGAAAAGAACCCGAGTATACGGTTTTTAATTCAAAGTGACGAGACAGAATTTATAGAAAAAGCACTTTCTGCATTTCCAAATAACTCATTTTATTGTAAAGATGAAATATATCATATGCCATATGATCCAAAAGGACTTATAGATTATACTTTTAGAGAAAACCCCGGTGAAAGAGCTGAAAACTTTTTGGCTGTATTATTTTTAATGTCAAAGTGTAAATATATTATAACAAGTGCAGCGAATTGTGATATATGGACAACACTTCTTAGAGGACACTCTAATAATTTGATACAATATTATAAAGGAGAATGGTGTGAAAGTTAAACTAAAATAAATCACTGTTCCACTCTGGCCATATATTTAAAATATCTTCATTTGTAATTCGTCTATTTGGTCTTATATCATACATTTTTTGTAATTGTGGATAATCTGGATCACCTGGCCTTTTTATAAATGAAGCCTTTGTTCTATATCCACTTGAATCTACGCCATATTTACTTAAATCTAGTTTAGATACCAAGGGTGATATATAATAATAAGCTAATGTCTTTCTATATTGACCTTCGGGGCATTTAATTTTTTCTGGTGTACCATGCCATGACATATTATTCGTTTGAAAAAGTAAAGCTGAATTAAATTTTACACTATGTTTTGTTATACATTCGGATACATTCTCATTCCATAATTCAGAATGCCCATTCCACTCATCATTCCATTCCTTATTAAGATAGAGTATCAGATTTAAACGCCTTTCTTTATTTTCAAGAATGGGGTGTTTTTCATAATCTAAATGTAAATTTAATCTACCATTTCTACCATGTGCATGTAAAGAACTTCCATATAAAGTAGTATCATACTCTAAATCTCTTATCGTTGAAATTTTTGAAAATATATTTACCAACTGATTAGTAGAGAGTACGTAATATAAATCCTTTATCGATTTAGGAAAGTTTTCTATAGAAGAATTTAAATATTTTACTTCAAGTGGGTTATTATAATAAAACCAATCTTCATTCTCTTGAAAATCACATGGAAAATCTTCTGTTATCTGTTCAATTACTTCATTATTTAAAAAATTGGGTATAATGACATTATTATATGGTTCACCTTTTACAAATTTATCTGTATAATATTTTATATTATTAATCCAATCTCCAAAATATTTAGTATTATCTTGTGTATTGAAAAATTCTAAATAATTACTATCCAACTTCTCCATTTAATTTAAAGATTATGTATCCTTTAAACTAAATGAGATCATTCATAGATGAAAGAGGTGAAATACTTTTTAACATTGATATTTTACCATTTGAAATAAAACAATGTTTTACAAGTAAAAACAATAAAAACGTTCTAAGAGGTCTCCATTGTAGCCCTTATCCAAAATATATAACAGTTAATTCGGGTAAAATATTCGACGTTATAGTAAAACCCGATGGAACATACGATACGTATATATTAAATAAATGTAATTCATTATTTATACCTGCTAATTGTGCACACGGATATTTTTGTTATGAGGAAAGTGAAGTTACATATTTTTTAGGGGGTAAATTTCAACAATCACTCGAAAAAAATTATCATTGGAATGACCCAACTTTAAACATAGAATGGCCCACGGAAGTAAAAAATGTAATCGTATCAAGAAAAGATGCATCAAATCCACTTTTCAATGAAATAAATACAATTATATTAGGATCGGATGGTTATCTTGGTTCAAATTTACTAAAGTATATACCGAAAAGTATAGGTTTGAACACAAGACTAGAAGATACAGGGGTTTTAAGGGAAAAAATTAAATTTATAAATCCTAAATATGTTATATCCGCGGCGGGTATTTCTGGTAAACCGACTATAGATTGGTGTGAAAGTCACAAAGATGAAACTATAAATGTAAATGTTACGTGCCAATTACAACTCATGCAAATATGCAAAGAATTAGGTATTCATTTGACTATATTGGGTTCCGGTGCTGTTTTTGATGGTGATAAAATGTTTTCTGAAACTGATAAACCAACTTACACAGGTACATTTTATTCTAAATCGAGAGTTGTATTAGAAAATATAATACACGATGCATATATACATGACGTATTGTACTTAAGAATACTTTATCCCATAACAGGAGATGGAAACCCAAAATGTTTTTTAGAAAAGTTGAAAACGCGTACAGAAAATATACATAATACGAGAATAACCGCAACTATTGTGCCATCACTTTTTCCGAAATTGCAAGATATTATGGATCATAGATTAACTGGAATATTAAATTTTGTAAATGACGGCACTATATCCTTATCAGAAATATTACAATGTTTTGATATAGAACATAAAATCAGCTCGGGAAAATCAAATAGAAGTTTATGTTGTTTAGATATTTCTAAGATGAAAACGTATATCGATGTAGATAATATTACCGATTTAAAGAATTTATTAGAGTGATATAAAATGTCTACACTCTATTTACCAGAATCAATGGGTTGGGGTAATGTAGTGATAATGTTATCAGATCTTGTATATAATAACAAAAACCCACGTGTTTACAAACAAATATTAGACGTTGATAGAGGTGTTATCTTTAATGGAATTACTATAACAGATAACCATAACGAAGAAAAATATGATGGTAAAATTTTCATAAATCCGTATACATATAACAACGTACACTCTTTGTGTCGAAGTATAATAAAACCTACACCCGAACTCGAAAATCTTATTAAAAGCCAAACACATGGTTGTAATTACGGTATTCATATTAGGAGAGGTGCACATTCAAAAGATTCCGAAAATATTGGGTGTCATGGTTTTGATGAGAATAAAAATATAAAAAAAGCTTATTTTGCAACGGATAATGCAGTGAATAAATTTATTGAAATTGTAAAAAATAGCGATGAACGCTTTTATTTAGCAAGCGACAGTAAAGAAATAAAAGAGATGTTTAAGGATAAATTTCCGGATAGGGTAATAACTTTAGATACAGATATAGCTCTTACATACGACTGTATAGTCCTCAATAATAAAGATGATAAAACATCAAGACTTAACTGTTATCTCGATTGGTTTCTACTATCACAATGTAAAAATTTATACATAACAGGTGGTAATAATGATTTATCTGATATGTCGACATTTGGTTATACAGCAGGAGTATATGGTTCGTCTAATATACATTTTATATTTAATTAAAATTGTGTAAAAATAATTTCTCAGTACACTGTAAATGTCTGAGGTTGTACAAGACCCAAAATTAGCTTCGATTGTTAGAAAATTGAGAACCGGTTCCATTGAAGTGGAAATAGGATACCTACAAATCTTACTTACCATTATTCTCGGTGTATTCTTTGTTGCCATTACCGCTCTCGGTATTGATAAATATAACAAATGTGAAGGTATCAAGGATTCCGAAACATTTCAAAACCTTAAAATGTTCATGAGCCATACCATGACCATAGGTATAACAATACCCGTTATTCTTTTACTCATGAAATTTGTGAAAAATGAAGGTGGTGTTTTTACCCTTATATATTCCATAATGGGTATTACAGCATCCGCTATTGCGTATAACATTATGTCTCAGGATGAATGTAAAGATAATGTTGAAGATATCGATAAAAATTTTGCAATTGGTTCTATAGTAGGATGGATCGTTTGTTTACTTTTGGGTGGTTTTTTCACGTTTAAAAAATATCCTAAGTTAGGAGAGGCCTTCAAAAGAAAAACTATTTAATATGGAAATACACGAATCCATATATTTAATGATTATGCTCTTGGCCCACGTGTTACGTGGAGCAGGAACATTTACGTTCGAGGAAAAAATGAATATGATTAAGTTTGTATCATATATAGTAAAAAATACGAATGTACCCCTTTTAAACACCCAAAATACCAGCGGCTACCAATCCCGTGAATGTAACCATAGCACCCCGTCCTACATTTCGCATAGCGAATAACTCAAAATCCTCCTCTGTTAATGTCGTAAAAGCACTCGTTACCGAATACGTTGCTAACAGAGTACAACCAAGACCTATCAATGAAAATGGTGGGTATGACATTTGTTCGACAACGTTCAAACCCGTAAGACCCCAATTCGTAAGTCCTAATACGGACCCATACATTGCGGCACGTCCGTTTACAACTTCAATATATGGAAAATTTGGTCCCGGTGGTGGTGGACCTTCACTTCCATTAGATGCATTTGTTGTTGGTCGTTTTCGTCTTCTATTTTTTGGTGGAATTGTACCGAATTGTAGTTTATATATAATTGTTTTCATTCTTCTTTTTTATTAGTGGGTGTACTCTTTAACATCTTTAAGAGTGTATACATACCCAGAAATAAACCCATGGATGAATAAACTACAGATATATTTGACCCTTTTCTATGCTGATAGACGGTCCATAATAAACTCGCAATAATACCCGATAAAATATAAACTATATCGAATTCAATATCATCACTCGATTTATGTACTTTATTAAATTTATAGAACATTTGATATAAACCTATACTTATAGCAATAATAGGTAAATACTCTGTTGTATCCATATTATAGTTATTAAAGAAATTAATTCTTATAGATATATAAAATGTCCCAAACACCCGAAAAAATTGTTATGAACTACGATTCTAAATCGAAACAGTCCAAGAATGTTGCTCTGGAAATGAAGAAAATCGTTGAACGGTACCGAGGCAAACGCGTTACCAAGGAAAATGTATGTGTTTTGGTTTCAACACTTATGCTCCAAGCCCAAAATCTTAAAACGGTTTCTGGTCCTGATAAGAAGGAACTTGTCACGGACTTGATCTTTTCCATTATTGAACAAATTGATGAAGGTGATGTCGATACGGAATTTGAAACGCTACTCAAGGCTATGGTTCCCGGTATGATCGATAGTTTTGCCATTATGTTAAAAACGAGTGCGGGGTGTAAAAAAATGTTTGGGTGTTTCAAATAAATAACATAACATAAAGTTTCTTCTCGTATAAATAATAATGAAGTTTCCAAATTTAGAAACCATGGTTATGTATGGTGTATATACAATCAGAGACCTTATTTTGTATTCA
>ENA-OWPI01002073-OWPI01002073.1-marine-metagenome-genome-assembly--contig:-NODE-2073-length-19756-cov-4.812186_pt1 | contig 19756 bp, 33 predicted proteins | sample MGYA00238138_ERZ651775 | MGnify/ENA primary metagenome ERZ651775 (study PRJEB26906, sample SAMN06265043) | marine metagenome | isolation source: Helgoland LTER site | place: Germany:Helgoland, sampling...
GTGCTATCTATTATGGGAAATAGAAATGGCAGAGTGTGAATCGCCATACTTCGGGTTAGTAAGAGATGCAGGGCATTATGCCCCACGACTTGCATACAACATAGGAAGTTTAAAACACTTACAAGAATATTTATGAAATACTTTATAGCTTTTTATATTGCAGGTTGGGTTGTTAGCTTAGTAAGATTATATTATCCCTCTATAAGATTTTTAAAATCAGTAGAGAGTAGTAATGTACTTGTACAGCGAGAAAAACTAGGATGGGCAATAGCAATCTTAGGTTTTGGTATCGCTACGCCGCTAACACTTCCAATTGCATTATCTGATAAGTTATCAAAAGAATTCGTAGTTGCATTTTGCGACAAAGCTTTGAGTTAAAACATGGCATACAGTAAAGAAGTAGTAGACAGATTTGAGGGAGTACTAAACTCACCTAAACAATTTTCAGTAGGAAGATACGATCCAAAAGACCCGACAGTAGCAACAGGTATGCAAGGCGCACCTGCTTGTGGGGATGTAATGAAATTACAGTTAAGAATCGATCCAGGCAATAATCGCATCATGGGAGTTAAATTTAAAACCTATGGATGTGGAAGTGCAATCGCATCTTCTTCTTTATTTGTTGATATGCTACAAGGATTGACTATCGAAGAAGCAAAATTAATTAAAGATAAGGATATTGCAGACGCATTGAATCTTCCACCAATTAAATTACATTGCTCTGTACTAGCAGAGGGAAGCATCAAGGCAGCAATCGAAGACTGGGAGACAAAGAAATCATGTTAGATTTTTTATTTGGAGTACCTTTCATACTAGCAAAGTTTATTTTTAATCTAGCAGTATGGGCAGGAATATTCTACTATGGTTATGTCTTTATAAAAGATACTTACCATAAGTACAAAGACGGACATTATGATGAATACTTTAAATCATAGAGGAGAATTATGAATTATTTATTACAAGCACTTATCGCTAAGTTACAAGGCGAAGTTGAAGTAGCAAAAGCAAATGTTATGGTGTATACTAGAAATCCATCTGGTATTGGAGAACACCCAGAGATTGTCGAAGCTATCGAGACACAGATAGAAAAAATTGCAAATGCCGAAGAAAAGATTGAAACTATACAAAAGCATTTCTCAAGATAGGAAAACCTATAAGATACCGAAAAATACTTCTTGACAATTGGTTTCAAATTCATTATAATATATTTATATTAAAAAAAGGATATACATGAGTGACAGGTTTTATACGCAACAGTACGACCGAACAGGTTGGAAACCCGTATGGAACGGCGAGTGGATCCAAAACAAACACAGGAGAAAAAGAATGGCTTGGACAGATGAATCTAAAGCACAGGCAGTTGAAATGTATCAGGAACAAGAACCTACACCTGAAACTTCAATGGAAATTGTAAAAGAAATCGCAGACGAACTTGGCGAATCACCAAATGGAGTTCGAATGATATTAACTAAAGCAGGCGTTTATGTAAGAAAAACTCCAGCAGCTAAATCCTCAGGTGGATCTACTGGTGGCGGGCGAGTATCAGTAGCTGATGCTCAAGCAAGTCTTACTTCAGCATTGTCAGACGCAGGTCAAGAAGTTGATGAAGCTATTATCGGTAAACTAACTGGTAAAGCAGCAGTATACTTCAAAGGTATCGTAGAAGCATTAAATAATTAAGTAGTTGTAACTTAGTTTAGCCAAGGCATTGCAAGATGTCTTGGTTTTTTGCATTCTTTTTAAGTGACCTCTCAATTTAACAATTCAAAAGAGTTTTTGTTAGATTAAATTGGAGAAATAATGAAAAAAGAAGAGCTTAAGAAGAGACTCGACGACTCTGGTGATGCAATCATCACTTATAGAAGTCAAAACTCACGAAAATTAAAGTATAATGTTTGCACTAATGACTTTTCCACAGAATACATTCGTCAGAAAAGAAATAGAGCAAAAGAAGGACAGCATACAGTTTTGCTATTTTGTTGGGACACGGATTCTTATAGAATACTTGTGCCTGAAAATGTAACGAGTGTTGTACCTCTCAACCGAGTGATTAAGAATGATTGACCTCGATTCCCCCGCACCATACGAAAAAATAATACAACAAACAGAAGACGAACAGATTCGATTAGTAGTAAATGTATTTCGTGGAACAGAGTATATATCTCTACGAAAATATTATTTAGACTTTGATGAAGAGTGGAAACCTACACGAAATGGAATCACTATGAAAGTTGACTTCGAAAATACTAGACGACTCTTTGAAGGACTAGTAGATATTCTCTCACTAGCAGAAAGCAAATCAGTTTTGGAAGAACAATTCAAAGAACAACTGGATGAAATATACCTCCCATAAAATAATTCTTGACAACACCTTATAAATTTAGTATAATATACTTATGAAAAATTTAGAAGCACTAATAAATCGAGCAAGGATTGCTTATTATAATGGTAAACCTCTTATGTCAGACGAACTGTATGACAGAATGGAGGCTCAACTTGGTACATTGAATGATGTTGTGGGAGCAAAACAAGACCCACGCTCAGTAAGATGGACTCACGCCTTTCCAATGTATTCATTGCAAAAAGCATATACAATGGAAGATAGACCAGACTACGGTCAAGAACCTGTAGTAGTCACCCCCAAACTAGACGGAGCCGCAGTTGCTCTACAATACATATATGGCACATTGTCTTGTGCCTTAACTCGAGGAGACGGAAAAGAAGGTGTCGACATCACAGAAAAGATGCGACAACTTGTTCCTCGACATTTATTGCCCGCTCAGGACAAACACATATTACAAATTACTGGAGAAGTAGTCGCAGATAAGAACATAGAAAACTCAAGAAACTATGCAGCGGGTGCACTCAACTTAAAAGATATTGATGAGTTCAAAGAACGAGCAGGAAGTATGGAATTTATTGCATATAGCGTTCAGCCTTATCCTACAAATGATTATATAGAAGATATGAACTTCTTAAATCAGTGTGGGTTTGAGACTGCTATAGATAGTAATTATCCTATGTTTCCTCAAGATGGAGAAGTGTGGAGAATTATAGATAACAATGCTTTCGAAAAGTTAGGTTATACTTCTCACCATCCTCGTGGAGCATTTGCTAAGAAAACCAAACCAGCAGGAGTAGTAACAAAACTACTTGATGTTGTGTGGCAAGTTGGCAAGTCAGGAAACGTATCTCCAGTAGCAATTCTAGAACCTATTAATATAAATGGCGCAACAGTAAGTAGAGCAACTCTACATAATATAGCAATCATTGAAGGTCTTGGACTTGAAATCGGTTGTTCTGTTGAAGTAATAAGAGCAGGGGAAATCATTCCTCAAGTAGTAGCGAGAGTAGATTGATAATAGAAGCATTTACAGAAGTATTTAGTCCTAAGTTCAATAGCTTCGTCAGTAGAATGTACTTAGATTATTGTGATGAAACAAATGATCTTTTATCGATTACAGACGACTACCCTACGTATTTAATTAATAATTTCAAGTATCTAGTGAGACGATTCAACACAGAGAACGGAAACGAAGAATGGAATAAAAAATAATGGAAGTAGAAATATTTGGAAAGGACAACTGTCCATTTTGCGACAAAGCAAAAGCATTGGCGGAAAGAGTAGGGCATAGTTATACTTATAAAAGACTAGGAGAACACTTTGAAATGGGTTTCATTGCAGAGGAGTTTCCAGAGGCAAGAACATTCCCACAGATTAAAGTCAACGGGAATTATTGTGGAGGCTACACAGAGTATGAAACTCTAGTAGCAAAACTATGAGTTATTTAGTTATGAATGACAAACATGAGTATCATCAGTATTCACGAAATGCAAGAAGTGTAATAGTGTATAAGTATTTAGATGATAATTCATGGGGTTGTGAATACTACGAGAATCAACTTGTAGATGGAGAACATACAAAAGTATTCATAGCAGAGGAACGATATGAAGGAAAAGGAGAATGTTATGCAGAATCAGCTGCAGACAACTATGTATTTGGTATAAAGAATTTTGAAGAAAATCAAACCTAGACGAGCTACTCCTATGCCCGATAATCCGTGCAGGGATTGTAAATTCTACGATCCCGTGCACAATATTACTCCTACTCTCAGCGAAGGTTGGTGTAGAGTAAGCAAGTACACAGCATTTGTACTTTCAGAGGAAACTTGTAAAAAATGGGAATTAAAATAATACAATGGCTATTTCCACCAAAAAAGAAAAAAGAAACAAAACCGTTGACTAAATCACAAAAAATGAATGAAGAATTACGACAAGCATTCTTGAAGAATCGTCATATAATGAAACAGAAACCAACGCATAGAGAGTGGATGGCTAGACAAGGAAAAGCACAAACGGAATGAAAGAAGAAAAATTATTACAAGTTGCAAATCTATCCCCTAGTGAGGAAATGATTGAAAAAATTGTAGACGTACATCCAATGAAACAAGTAGCTATTATGTCAGTAGTACAAGTAGGTATGTTTGGATTTATGTTATTTAGTTTTTTCGTAATTGACTTAGTTGTGTAAGATGAAACATATAGGCTTTCCTTTGCCTACAGAAATGTTTCACCCTCATCAGTGCTTTGCTTTACCAAAAGAAGAAGCAATATGTGAGTTGCTAGAAATAAACTTAAAGTGCCACTCTTGTGGTAAACTTATAAAAAGACCTGTAAAAGAAAAACGAGAAGTTAACCCACAAATTAAAAGGTATTGGATGAAATGAAGTTAAAAGATAGAATACAAAAAAGATTAGATGTGTTAGAGTTTATGATGGATAATAATATTCATCTCGCAGATCCCAAAGGGTGTATGGAATATAGTCTAACTATTAGCAAATTTTGGGTAGTTCTTTCTGAAGAAGATAGAGATTTTATTCAAGGCTGTCAGTCCTCAATTGAAGAAGGCTGGGAATGGAAAAAATGAGTGGAGTATATAACCAAACATATTTTAATAACCGACCCGAAGAAAAAGAAAGAGAAGGTGTCCTCTATGGCGTCATTTTAGTCAACCAACGGACATTTGAACGTGAATGTATCAAGGTTGGAATCGCTAGTGGTAAAGACTGGCGACACGTAATCAAAAGAAGTCGTGGTTTTAAAGGGTATGATTTACGCATCCAGCGAACCTATCACGACACCATTTATCGGTGCTGGCAAATCGAGCAGGCACTTCACGAGAAGTTTAAACACGATAGCTATTCCCCAACTCAGAAATTTGGTGGGCATACAGAGTGCTTTAAAATTTCTTCTCTTATTTTATCCCAGTTCCCGAAAAATAATTCTTGACAAATGGTTCGCCGTTTGTTATAATATTATCATATTTTAGAGAAAGAGAATAAATGACAGAAATAATACCACCGACAAATTGCCCCGCTTGTAACAGCGTACTCGAATTTGTAGGTGACCAGTTATTTTGTCAGAATCCCTCTTGCTCTGCAAAATCTGCAAAGCGTCTTGAACACTTTGCAAAAACCTTAAAAATCAGAGGACTTGGTCCCTCAACTATTGAGAGACTTGGTCTTGAGGATTACAAAGATATTTATTCGTTAACCCAAGAAGAAATATCTTTTCTGTTGGATTCAGAGAAACTAGGTACGAAACTATACAATGAGATACAGAAATCAAAGAGTGTCGACCTTACAACTCTCCTTCCAGCTTTTTCGATACCGCTGATTGGCTCAAGTGCTTCAAATAAATTAGCGAAACACATCTCATCTTTAAGTGAGATAACCCCAGAGATATGTACAGAAGCAGGTCTGGGTCCGAAAGCGGCGTCGAATCTTATTGATTGGTTAGTAAACACTTTCCATTTCGAACAATACTATAACCTACCCTTTACTTTTACTTGCGAAAAACGAGCAGAGGTCACTAACACTGACACTAAGGGAATAGTTTGCATTACAGGAAAGTTAAAAAGCTATCCAACTAAAGCCGCCGCACAACAAGTATTAATAAAGAACGGCTATCTAGTAAAGGATAATCTCACAAAAGATGTAACTATCTTAGTTAATGAGAGTGGAATCGAAAGTACAAAAACCAAGAAAGCAGAAGAAATGGGTATAACAATAAACCAAAACTTAAAAGAACTTATTTAGGAAAATAAAATCATGGCATTACCAAAATGGACAGACGAAAGGACTCAATCTTTAACAGATTTCGTAGGAAGCGAGAGCCCAATATCCCAAGGAACAGTTGCAAATGCAGCCGAACACTTGGAAACATCAACCCGTTCAGTCTCAAGCAAATTGAGAAAGATGGGTTTTGACGTTGAACTAGCTTCAGCATCAGCAAGCAAGTCTTTTTCAGACGAGCAAGAAGCAACTTTACAAGCATTTGTTACAGACAACTCAGGTTCTTACACATATGCTGAAATTGCAAGCAACTTTGAAGGTGGACACTTCTCAGCTAAATCAATCCAAGGAAAAATTCTTTCTATGGAATTAACAGAGCATGTTAAACCTGCTCCTAAAGTTGAGACAGTTAGAACTTATACTCCTGAAGAAGAAGGCACATTTGTAGAGATGGTTAACGGTGGATCTTTCGTAGAAGAAATCGCTGACGCTCTTGGCAAATCTGTTAATTCAATCAGAGGTAAAGCTCTTTCACTTCTAAGAAGTGGCGAAATTAACGCTATTCCAAAGCAAAAAGAAACTAAAGGATCAAGCAAAGCTGACGTACTTGCTGATATCGATATTACTGACATGACTGTAGAGTCAATTGCAGATCAAATCGGTAAAACAGTAAGAGGCGTGAAAACTATGTTAACAAGACGTGGTTTACAGTGTGCTGATTACAACGGTGCAGCTAAAAAAGATATCGGTTAATCCGCAGTATTCAATTTAGTCGGTGGAGGCACTCTTGTGCCTCTGCCATTTTTAATTTTTGAGAGAGTTATACAGTGAATATTGCATCAGCGTTGCTAAAACAGATTATAGTTCAAAAAGATTTAGACACATGGTCTAAGTTAAAAGAACATTACCTCCCTGGTGAATATCAGTCAATATTCCGCATCCTTGATAAACACATAGACAATTATCAAGACCTCCCCCAGTTTGAAGATCTCCGATATGAAGTGCGAGATCGACAACTTTCCGAAAAAATATTCGCAATCGAATCAGTTGAAGTCGAAGTAGACGCATGGCTTTTACTTGATTATCTCAAAAATGAATATGCACAAGTAGAAATTCTAGATGAACTTGATACTTACATTGACAACACAGTTGCGATGGCTAGTGCAGAAGAAAACATAGAACAACTCCAAGAAATAGTATTAAGGGTAAGTGACAAGGTAGATGTCAAGCCACCCGAAGAAAGTATGCAGAGCATATCTTTATTCGAGGATGACAAAGAACTATCGAGGTATTTACCCTTAGGACTTAATAGTGAGTATGACTCACAGATTCAGTTCTCACCCAAAGACTTAGTGCTAGTTGGCGGGCGACGAGGAGCAGGTAAGTCCGTTACCTGTTGTAATTTAGCAGCAAATGTTTACGATTCAGGTCGTAGTGCTCTTTATTTCACTATAGAAATGGACAGCAGATCAATCCTTCAGAGGATTTGTTCTGTATCAACGAAAATACCATTAAAAAGACTACGCAGTAAAATGCTATCCGCTGAAGAGTGGAATCTAGTAGGCGGCTGGTGGGCAGGTAGATTTGACGGTGGACATGAATTGTTGCCAGAGTTTGTAAAAACACATGACTTTGATACATTTCATAAAAACCTAACAAAACTACCTCTCCACAAAGAAAAGCAATTGGATGTTATTTATGATCCAGCTTTAACTCTCTCAAAAATACAGTCAGAGCTAGATAAAAAAGTCAACCAACTTGATGTTGGTGTGGTTATTGTTGATTATCTAAACCAAGTCAAACGCCACAATGCACCAAGTCGTTCAGGTCAATATGATTGGACAGAACAGATTGAAGTCAGTAAGAAAATGAAATTATATGCTCAGGAGTATGAAACCTTATTCTTTGCCCCATACCAAACAGATGCTAGTGGAGAGGCTAGATTTGCAAAAGGTATACTTGATGCAGCAGACGCTGCTTATGCATTGGAGACTTGGGATCAACAAGATGAGTGTATGACTTTTAATTGTGTAAAAATGAGAAGCAACAGGATGGAAAGCTTCACAAGTGCAGTAGATTGGGAAACCTTGAAGATTGGTCCGCAGTCTGCACTAAATCCTAAAGAAAAAGAAAATATAGAAAACAGTATGAAAACAGGAGAAGATGTAGATGACATTTAGATGGCAACCATGGGTTTTAAGCCTATACATATACGGGGCATTTGACCCGTTAATTATAACTATCGCTGCATTATTAAATAGATTATGATTTTATATACTGAAGCACAATTAATGATTGCATATACTAGATATGTAAGAACACTAAAAGAAAGCAATATTCGTATTGCTCCACCAACAATAGAGGAGTTTCGTGTGATTTACGAAACAGAACTCGAAGAACAACTATGGGATCAGTTAGATGACTAAAACAGAAAAAGCCGCATTACAAGAATCTGTATTACAGGTAGGCGCTGCTCTTGTTATTAACTTTCCACTACAAACATTCCTACTATGGTTATTCATAGAAAAATGGGGATGGACAAGTGCATTTTTGATATCACTAACAACTACTTTTATATTTACAGTAGTTGCATTGATACGAACATACATGATTCGTATGGAAATTGAGAAGAGACGTAGACATGGCTTATGGAGAAAAGTAAGAAATGGCGGCAGATAGAATCAGTAAGGAAACGGCAGAGTTAGTAGCTCTGCCTCCCTACACATGGGAAACACGATCAGTTAAATTTCTATTGAATCAGAAAAAGATTTATCAAAATATAGAACGAGTACCTATAAATCAACCACTATATGATAGTATTGAAAAACATGGTATTGAATCTCCTATATTATGTATGCCTAACTATTATCCAATCGCAGGAAGTCAACGAATGCGAGTAATGTGGGAGATAGTAAGAAAACATCAGGATGGATGGATGTTTAAAACAATGAATGTAAAAGTCTGCCGATTTGAAAAAGAATGGTGGAATATGTTTTACTTGTGGGGAGATAAAAAAGAAAGAGATCGTATGATAGCAATATGGTTTCAAATGGTAGAACTTGCTTGGAAAAGTAAGTATTATGAACATGAAACAGATCCAAGTGGAAAGGCTATGACAGACTTTGAAGAACTTGGTGATCAATTAAAAGGATGGAAACATAAACAATGAGAGTATTTTTAGAACACTTCTTTTATGCATTAACAATGGCAATAGTCTTAGCAATACCAGTTATTGGATTAGTGCTTATGTTATCACCTTACTTTACATGACAGTAGAAGAACTATTACAAGAACGAAAAATACAATATAAGTTGTCTCCAGCAGACGCTATTGTTGCATGCCTAAATCCTGAGCATGATGACAGTAATCCAAGTATGAGAATTGATAGAATTACAGGTGTATTCAACTGTTTTTCTTGTGGGTTTAAAGGTAATTTATTTAACCACTACGATGCTCCTTCCAATCCGTTGGATATTCGTAGAGAAAAACTCAGAAGAAAAGTAGAAGAAAAAAGAGCATCTTCCGTAGGATTGAAGATGCCAAAGAACTTTATGCCTTATGTAGGCAACTGGAGAGATATATCTCCAGACTCCTATAAAAAGTTTGATGCATTTATACATCCAGACAAACCATTTACAGGCAGAATTTCTTTTCCAATTAAGGACTTGACAGGAAGAATAGTAGCATTTAATTGCAGAACACAGTCTATGACTGATGTTCCTAAATACTTGATCCATCCCCCAAAGGCAGTATTACCACTATTCCCTGCTCAAGTCCGCCCTATAAAAGGCAGAGTAATATTAGTAGAAGGTATCTTTGATATGCTAAACTTACACGACAAAGGATTAGAAAATGTTGTGTGTTGTTTTGGCACTAGAAATGTAGATATAGAAAAACTAAAACTCTTAAAAATGCAGGGAGTTCAATCAGTAGACATACTATTTGATCCCGATGAAGCAGGACAAGAAGCCTCAATCAAGATACAAGAAATGTGTGAGATTGCAGAGATATTGTCAAAGAATGTAAAAATACCGATTGCTCTTGGGGATGCTGGAGCACTCAACAAAGAAAAAGTAAAACAATTAAAGGAACAATTATATGGCTAAAATAGCACTAATAGAAAGTAAACCTAGTCGAAATGACTATGTAAAACTTTTCAACAATGAGTTTGATTTTGACAAGTATGAATTATGCTCAGACCCAACAGTAAAGAAAGTATTAAAACGAGATTGTGACATTCAGATAGAAATTGATGACTATGATTGGCTCATACTCATAGGCTCAGAATCATTAAAGTTTTTTACAAATCAAAACTCAGTCACAGAATATAGCGGAAGAGTTGTAGATGACAAATTTCTACCAGTAATAAACCCAGCAATGATAACATTCAAGCCCGAGGCGAAGAAAGTATGGGATGAATCTAGTAGTAATATTACGAAGTATATTAAAGGAGAACTCAAACAACAGAAACTTGGAGATGATAAATGTTATGGCATTACAGAAAGTGCTGACTTATATGTATTTCTAGACAACGCATTGAATCATGAGAATGATTTTGTGGCACTTGACTCTGAGACTTCAGGACTCTATCCAAGAGATGGGTATATGCTGGGTATAAGTCTATCTTATGAATCAGAACATGGCGCATACATTAGTTCGGATTGTATTGATGAAAAAGCAGAAGGATTGCTACAACAACTCTTTGATAAAAAGAGAGTAGTATTTCATAATGCTAAATTTGATTTAGCGTTCTTTGAATATCATTTTGGATTTAACTTTCCAAGATTCGAAGACACTATGTTACTACATTATATGTTAGACGAGAATCCAGGAACACATGGTTTGAAACAACTATCTTTAAAATATACTCCCTATGGAGATTATGAAAAAGGTATGTATGAGTGGATAGATGATTACTGCCGTAGAAACGGCATACTCAAAGGTAGCTTTAGTTGGGATATGATTCCTTTTGAAATTATGCAAGACTATGCAGCAATGGATGCTGTATGTACATTCTTGCTCTTTCAAAAGTTTGAAAATGCCTTAGTAAAAAATCAAAGACTATATGGAGTATATAAAGATATTCTTATACCAGGTTGTAGATTTCTAACAGATATACAAGATACTGGTGTACCTTTTGACAAAGAAAGATTGCAGACATCTTCAGTCCTAATGCAAGAACAAATTGATGAAGCTATACAAAAGTTATATACTTATCCAGCTATCAAAGAATTTGAACACTCACAAGGAAAAGACTTCAATCCAAACAGCACAATGCAATTACGAGGATTATTATTTGATTATTTAGGTCTGAAACCTACAGGTAAAAAAACAGGAACAGGTGCAGACAGTACTGATGCTGAAGTTTTAACCCAACTTGCAGAAGAACATGAAGTACCACAATTAGTATTAGATATTCGTCAAAAAGTAAAAATTAAAACTACTTATCTTGACAAGATCTATCCACAACTTGATAAAGATAGCAGACTTCGTACTGGATTCAACCTACATGGTACAACATCAGGTCGTCTATCTTCTAGCGGTAAAATGAATATGCAACAGATTCCAAGAGATAATCCGATTGTTAAAGGATGTATCAAAGCTAACCCCGGCAAGAAAATAGTTGCAATGGACTTAACAACAGCAGAGGTCTATTGTGCAGCTGTACTTGCTAATGATAAAGCATTGATGGAAGTATTTAAGAGTGGAGGAAACTTTCACTCAAACATTGCAAAGCTCGTGTTTAATCTTCCTTGTGAAGTAGATGAGGTTGCAGAACATTACAGCACACAAAGACAAATGGCTAAAGCTGTTACATTCGGAATTATGTATGGAGCTGGTCCAAAGAAAATTAGTGAACAAGTAACCAAAGATAGTGGTACTTACTTTAGTATGAACGAAGCAAGTGCAGTTATTAAAGATTACTTTGAACAGTTTCATGGTCTTAAGACTTGGCTAGACTCACAGAAAAAGTTTATTCAAGATAATGGATTCATATACTCTCACTTTGGTAGAAAGAGAAGATTACCGAATGTATTTTCTACCGATAAAGGTATTGCATCACATGAAGTAAGGTCAGGAGTAAACTTTCTAGTACAATCGATTGCATCTGATGTAAATTTACTTGGAGCAATTGATGCTCACAATATTATCAAACAAGATGGTAAAGAAGATAAAATGAAAATATTTGCTCTAGTTCATGACTCTGTTTTGGCAGAAGTTGATGAAGATTGGGTTGAACATTATCAGTTTATACTCAAAGCTTGTATCCAAAAAGACAGAGGTATGTCTATTCCAGATTGCCCAGTTGGATGTGATTTTGATATTGGAGACGATTATTCCTTTGGAAAATTTGAAGCAAAGTATGGATAAACAAGTACTAAAGTTAGTAGTATATACTGACAAAGATATAATGAATATGGAAATGGATGATCATGTAGCAATTATCGAAAAAGCTATAAAAGAAAAAACATTCAACCATATAGAATTAATTAATCCTGCTAAAAAATGAATTTATCAGACATCAAGTTTCCAATCTATGTAGTACATACAGATGAAGTTGTACGACAGGATGGCATACTATGGTGTGAGGGAGCTGTCATTGATGACAGAAACACAATCGGAAATTCACTAGGAGAAAGGAGATTAAAGACTCCCATGAAAAATCTATACGATTTAAAGTATCAAATAGATGATTTTGGGGGGTTAATAAAACATAGAGGAAGATTCTATGTAGATTCAAATGGAAAGTTTTTCATTTATGAAAAAAGTAAAAGTGCAAAATTGAAGTATCACTTAATAGGAAAGTTAGAACATAAAGATGTTGCTACTCTTATGTGGATTCAAGGCATACCTTTTCCTTTTGAATTACCAAGACCGCCTGTAATGACTATGCGTTATGCAGGTATTTTATATATAAACAATAAACCCTCTTTTGTGTATGATTTTTCAGAAACTTTGAAGAAAGATAGCTGGAGAAAAGTATAATAAAAGCGGTTTATGCAGTACCTTTTTGGTACTTTAATAGGAATTAAAATGGCAAATCATGTATACAATTATATAACAGTAAGTGGAACGAATGCAGTAGTAGATCAATTTGCAGAGATTGGACAAAATTTTACTGCTCAAAGAGAAATAAAAGACTGGGAAGGTAATCCCATGCAAATTAAAGAATTCAAAGCTATAGAAGAACTAGACTTTATGCCAGAGTATGACGAAGAAGATAGTTATAATTGGTATTGTAGCAATGTTGGAGCAAAGTGGTGTCACATCGAAGAGTGGGAAGGCGATTATATGAATCTCTGTTCTGCTTGGAGTGCATGTACAGAGTTCACAGAGAGTCTAACTATGCATCTAGCAAAAACTGATCCAAATGTTCAAGTGCGTCATCAATACGAAGACGAATTTCGTAATTTTATCGGAGTCGCAGTTTTTGAAGGAGTTGATGCAGCAGATATATTGTTCGAAGAAGTGGAGGATGGAGATTTAACTCATCTTTTCAAAGAACAGTATCCAGAGTTTGATCTTGAAGTAGAGGACTGGACAGACGAAGTCTATGAAGCATACGACGATTTTATCTACAACTGGTTTGAAAATCAGACTGTTTAATGAAAGCAGTTCTTTCCAATCGCATTTATTTAGAGTGCACGAACGAATATCAGTCATTTCTCGATGAAGAACTAACATATTCGATACCACCAAGGAGACCGACTGATCCGCCTATCATCATTAAGAATATGGGCGTAATTAGATCAGGTTTGGTTTCCATACCGATTGGAAGAACGGATCTTATACCAGAGGATTACGAAATAAAGGATAAGCGGAATGATATACCAATCAAACCTTTTGACTTTAAGTTCACTTTACGAGACTCTCAACAGTCCGTGTATGACGAAGTTCAAGACAGTTGTATAATCAACGCTTGGGTAAGCTGGGGTAAGACTTTCACTGCGTTAGCAATCGCAAATAAATTGCAACAAAAGACACTCATTGTTACTCATACATTAGCGTTAAGAGGACAGTGGGAAAAAGAAGTAGAAAAAGTCTTCGGGGTCACGGCGGGTGTGATTGGCTCAGGAAAGTTTGACATGAATAAGGAAATTGTCGTTGGAAATGTACAAACTTTATACCGAAATATCGATAAAATAGTAGGAGAGTTCGGTACAATTATATTGGATGAGATGCACCATGTATCCTCACCAACTTTTACACGAATTGTCGACGCTTCGAAGGCACGCTACAAAATAGGATTGACTGGAACAATGCAGAGAAAGGATGGAAGACATGTAGTCTTTCGTGATTACTTTTCAAATACTGTATTTAAACCACCCAAGGAGAACTATCTTACTCCACGAGTTGACATAATACACTCGGGAATTCGCTTTATGGATGGCAATGTTGATTGGGCAAATCGAATCAACGCACTTGCGTATGATTGGGAATACCAAAATACAATGGCAATGCTTGCAGCGAGTTATGCCGCAAAAGGGCACAAGGTTCTTCTCGTAAGCGACCGAGTAGACTTTTTAAAAGCTTGTGCACGACTGGTGGGAGATAACGCAATCTGCGTAACAGGAGATGTTCCTCACGAAGAGCGAGGCAAATTAATACAAGGTATTTTTACTGAGAAAGATATACTGTTTGGAACACAAAGTATATTCAGTGAAGGAATTAGTGTTGACTGCCTAAGTTGTCTTATTTTGGGAACACCCGTAAACAATGAGCCTTTGCTCACACAGTTAATCGGGCGTGTTATAAGAATGAATGAGGGAAAGCTGCAACCTGTTATAGTAGATATCAATCTAGAAGGTCGTACAGCTAGAAAGCAGGCATCTGCGAGAAGGGGATACTACATGCGACAAGGGTATGAAGTATCAGATATATAGGAGTGAAAAATAGTACTTGACACGAGGTCAAGAATTTGTTATAATATGTTATTCTATAATTGGGAAAAAGTAAAAAAGGAAAGCAATGGGAGTGTCAAAGATATTATGACAATCCTACATATACTTACCTACAAACTACCTCCAGTGAATAGACATGATAGAATATATAAGTTTTGGACTAAAAGTTTTTATGGGAATTCGTTCCTATTAAACCCCGAGGCATTATTCATTCAAAGAAGGAGATATTCGGATGCAGAGATTGTGCAGTATGCAGGTATCGCATCATTGCGTAATTATTTTGAATATCAAAAAACAAAAGATACCAGATTAGACCTCCTCCACTTTACAGGGGATGAGGACAGTATTAAAAACAATAGATTACTACGAATAGAGGGATATTATATACACTTTCTATTTGAAGAAATCACTTTAAAGGAACTAAAATGGCAATAAAATTTAATCAAGCTAAGGGCGAAGCCCAAAAAAATAAAATCGACAGTTATCAATATGTCGAAGGCGACAACATGGTAAGAATGGTTGGGGATATGCTTCCTCGCTATGTTTACTGGTTGAAAGGAGAAAACGGTAAGAATTTACCCTTCGAGTGTCTATCATTCGATAGAGACGCAGAAGCATTTACCAACGTAGAAAAAGACTGGGTAAGAGAATATCATCCAGAATTAAAATGCGGTTGGGCATATGCAATTCAATGTATTCATGACGGAAAAGTCAAAGTACTCAACTTAAAGAAAAAACTACTCGAACAGATCATGGTAGCAGCAGAAGATCTTGGTGATCCAACTGACCCTGAGACTGGATGGGATGTGTTCTTTAAAAGAGTTAAGACAGGACCAATGGCTTATAATGTTGAGTATCAACTACAAGCTCTAAAGTGCAAACCTAGAGCTTTAACAGAAGATGAGCAAGCATTAATTGCTGATCTTAAGTCAATGGACGAAGTACTTACTCGACCAACCCCCGATGCACAGAAAGAACTTCTCGACAGATTAAGAGAAGGAGCATCAAACGAACCTGATGAAACAGTCACAGACGAGTTTGATATCAAATAGGAGTAGATTATGTTAACAGTAGGCAACGATTTTCCGAACTTGCACATGCAAGGAGTAAATGAAGAAAACAAAATTATTGATGTAGATGTATTATTGAACGAATGGTCAGTAGTATACTTCTATCCAAAAGATTTCACCTTTATTTGCCCAACAGAAATATCAGAAATGGACAAGTTATGTAGCGAAGCTGATGTTATTGGTGTAAGCGGAGATAACGAATTTTGTAAATTAGCATGGAAGAAAGATAATTCTCTTATCAGAGACATTAATCATATTCTTGCAGCAGATTGCGGTCTTACACTTTCTCGAAAACTAGGAATAGTAGACGAAGAAAATGGAGTGTGTTATCGAGCAACTTTCATAATCGATCCCGAAGGGGTAATACAACATGTATCAGTAAATGCATTAGATACAGGAAGAAATGCAGACGAAGTTTTACGAACACTACAAGCTTTAAAAGCTGGTGGTCTTACAGGTTGTTCTTGGACACCAGGAGACGAATTCGTAGGATGATTCTATTCACTGCAGATTGGCATATTAAACTTGGACAAAAGAATGTACCTGTAGCTTGGGCGTGCTCACGCTACAAGTTATTCTTTGAACAGATTTATGATCTTGAAAAAGATATTGATTTGCACATCATTGGTGGGGACTTGTTTGACCGAGTCCCCAGCATGGATGAACTTACACTTTACTTTGACTTTGTAAAGGGCGTCAGTGTTAGAACTATCATTTATGATGGTAACCATGAAGCAACAAGAAAACACAAAACTTTCTTTACAAACTTAAAAAAAGTTACAACAGAACTCAATCCTCTAGTAAAAGTGATTGATGAAACAACATATGGGGAAATGGTTCCTCATGATTATGCAATATTACCCTATACAGATTTACATAAAAAGAAAAGTATAGAAGATATTGATGCAGATATATTATTTACTCATGTTCGTGGTGAGATACCACCTCATGTACAACCTGAAGTAGATTTAGATCGTTTTGACAAGTTCAAAGTAGTATTCTCAGGTGATTTACATGCACATAGTAATACACAAAGAAATATAGTATATCCTGGCAGTCCTATGACTACAAGTTTTCATAGAAAGAATGTGGAAACTGGATACTTATTAATAGATAATAAGGACTGGAGTTGGACATGGCATAAATTTAATTTACCACAATTAATTCGTAAAACAGTTACAGATCCTAGTGAAATGATTCAAACAGAGTGGGATCATACAATATATGAAATTGAAGGAGATGTATCTGATCTAAGTAATATCAAAAATAGTGAATTACTTGATAAAAAAGTTATAAAAAGAAAAACAGAGGCAACTCTAATATTAGGTCAAGACATGACAATCGAAGAAGAATTAGGAGAGTACCTAAGCTATATATTAGAGTTAGATGAAAGTAAAACAAAAAATATATTAGGAGTGTTTAGTGATTACGCTAAAGAAGCTGGAGTGGAGTAATTGTTTTAGTTATGGTTCGAATAATATACTTGACTTAAATGACAGTATAGTTACTCAGCTAGTCGGAACAAATGGAACAGGAAAAAGTTCAATCCCGTTAATACTTGAAGAAGTATTATTCAACAAAAATTCCAAAGGAATTAAAAAAGCAGATATACCAAATCGTGAAGTCAACAATGGCTATGATATAGCTTTGTCTTTTTCAGTCAATGATGAGGAGTACTTAATTGATGTTGTTAGACGCACAAATATTAAAGTAAAATTATATAAAAATGAAGAAGATATATCAAGCCATACAGCAACTGCAACATACAAAACACTAGAAGCAATTATTGGAATTGACTTCAAAACATTTTCGCAGATAGTATATCAGAATACTAATGCGAGTTTGCAGTTTTTGACAGCTACAGACACAAATCGTAAGAAATTTCTAATCGATCTACTACAGTTAGATAACTATGTAAAATTCTTTGAAGTTTTTAAAGAATTATCACGAAATTTAGCTGGAGACGTTTCTCGCATACAAGGGAAAATTGACACAATCGATAAGTGGTTATCCGATAATTATTTGGAAGATACATCACTACTTTCAAAATTAGAATTACCATTTTACTCGGAAGAAGATGAAGAAGCATTGAGATCTTTACAAATAGAATTTCAAAATATCTCAGAAATCACGAAAAAAATTAACCAAAATAATTTATTCAAAAGCCAGTTAGAGTCAATAGATTTAGGACTAGCGAAAGAGTATGTAGATAATAATGAGTGGCAAGACACAGAGCAGTTAGTACAAGAGATTGGAGAAATAAAATCACAAGGCTCTCAAGAAGTACGCATGGTTAAGAAGTACATGGACTTACAAGAACTAGACGAGGCAGGATGTCCAACTTGTGGTCAAGATATAGATTTAGCGTTTATACAAAAAGAACTACATAGACATCAAACTGCACGCACAGCGTACTCTGAAAAGCTAGACGAAGTTAATGATAAGCTAACAGATATAAACTATGCTAATAAACTGCTGAAACAAATGGAACAAAAAATAAACAGTTGGGAAGAAATATATAGAAGCATAGACCAGACACTCCCATTAGAGGTTCCAGACTCAGAAGAAGTACAAGACAATATTATTAAATTGAAAGAAAGAATCCGAAACAGACAAGACAGAGTAAACGAAGTAATAAAAGAAAATGAGAGAGTAGAAAGACACAATACTCGACTTTCAATTATTGAAGAACAACAAACAGATTTTGAAGATCAACAGAAAGAGTTAACTCAAGAATTAGCAGATGTTAATGATAAGTTTTCTAATGTTGATATACTTAAAAAAGCTTTTAGTACAAATGGACTACTAGCATATAAAATTGAGAATCTTGTAAAAGATCTCGAAGAACTTACAAATGAATACCTTGCTGAGTTATCGGATGGAAGATTCAGCCTTGAGTTTGTCGTATTAAATGATAAACTTAATGTAGAAATAGACGATAATGGCAAAACTGTAGATATATTAGCTTTGAGTGCGGGAGAGTTAGCAAGAGTTAACACTTCAACACTTTTAGCAATTCGTAAACTAATGAGTAGTATATCTAAGTCTCAAATAAATGTGTTATTCTTAGACGAAGTAACAAATGTTTTAGATGAGCAAGGCAAAGAACGACTAGTAGAATTATTATTAGGAGAAGAAAACTTGAATACATACATAGTATCTCATGGCTGGACACACCCATTACTAGCTAAGATAGAAGTAATAAAAGAAGAAAAAATAAGTAGGCTCGAACTTGGTTAATCCTAGACAAAAAGGTAATCGAGGTGAGCAACAAGTATTGTCTATGCTTGGTAGACTTACGAACGAAAAATGGGTACAAACTCCAGGGTCTGGAAGTGGAAAGATCAAAGGAGATTGCATGGTGCCAGACAAAGTAAACTTGTTTACTGTAGAAGTCAAGTTCTATAAAGATATAGGCTTCAACAGTAAGATATACACTCAGAAAAGTAATAATCTTTTCAAGTGGTGGAGCAAACTTTGTAAACAAGCACAACAAATGGAACAAGAACCACTGTTGATATTTAGAGAGAACCACGGAAAGTTCTTTGCAGCAACAGTACGAAAACCAAAAAATACATTGCGTTATATGCATATTGCCTGGCTAGGTGCGTATATACTAATCGCAGAACACTGGCTAGAAAAAGAGGAGATAATATTTACAAATGGCGATAACATTCTCAGACCTTGGGAACCCAATTCAAAATGGGAA
>ENA-OWPI01002075-OWPI01002075.1-marine-metagenome-genome-assembly--contig:-NODE-2075-length-19715-cov-5.187341_pt1 | contig 19715 bp, 21 predicted proteins | sample MGYA00238138_ERZ651775 | MGnify/ENA primary metagenome ERZ651775 (study PRJEB26906, sample SAMN06265043) | marine metagenome | isolation source: Helgoland LTER site | place: Germany:Helgoland, sampling...
AAGGCTCAGACGGACAACTTCTAACATCAACAGGTTCAGGCATTGCTTGGGAAGATGCACCTGCTGGTGGCCCTACATTTAAAACCTTTGGCACTGACTCCATAATGATTGGAGATGATGCAACCGGAACGATTAATGCAGCAGATAATAATACTGGATTAGGTGTAGATGTTTTTGCAGCCTTAACTACTGGTGATAGTAATGTTGCAATAGGGAAATCAGCTTTAAAAGCAAATACCACAGGAAATGAAAATGTAGCTGTAGGTATTGAAACTTTATTCCTAGGAACTGCAGGCATTGGAAATACAGCAGTTGGTCGTATTGCTTTAAGAGCAAACACATCTAATAATAATACTGCAGTAGGAAATGCTGCTTTAACATCAAATACTTCAGGTAGTAATAATATAGCAATGGGGTCTTATGCTTTACAAACAAATACTACATCAAGTAACAACACTGCGGTTGGCCGTGGTGCTTTATTAGCAAATACTGCGGCGGATAATACAGCAGTTGGTTATAATGCTTTAGCTTCTTCAACAACGGCAACACAAGTAACAGCACTAGGATTTAGAGCAGGTGAAGATTCAACTGCTAATTCTAGTACTTTTATAGGCTACTTAGCAGGTGCAGAAACAACTACAGGTAGTCAAAATACATTTATCGGTGCATCAACAGCAGAATCTGGAGTTTGCACAGGAACATCTAATACTGCTGTAGGTGGTAATAATTTCACTGGGATTACAACAGGTTCTTATAATTGTGTTATGGGAACGCACGCAATGCGTAATTTCCAAACAGGCGAAGGTAATGTTGTACTTGGGTATAATGCAAAAAGATTACACTCATCAGGAGATGATGCTGTAGTTATAGGAAATCATGCAGGCTATAACATGACAACTGGAAGATCAGTTGTTGTTGGTAATGAAGCCTTTTATGATGGAACAAGCACAGATGACTCAGTCTTTATTGGAAACCAAGCAGGGTACAATGTTACTACTGGTTACACAAATATAATTATTGGAGATAGAGCAGGGGATACAACCTTAACAACTGGATATTCAAATGTAATAATTGGTTATAAAGCTGGAAGAAGCACAAATGGATTTGCAAATACTTTTGTTGGTTCGGGTGCGGGTACAAGTAGTGCAGGTTCTTATAATACTTGCATAGGAAATGGTGCTAATTTTGGTAATGCAAATAATGGCGGTATTATTATTGGCCAAGGTGGTTCAGCAGGAGCAGCAGGCACTTATGCCACACTTGCTTATGGTAGTAGTAAATCTTGGATATCACTAGGTGCAACAGGTTGGAGTGGAAGTTCAGACAAAAGATTAAAAGAGAACATAAGACCAAGTGAAGCAGGCTTATCATTTATCAATGATTTAACACCAGTTAATTTTGATTGGAGAAAGAAAAAAGACATTGATTCAGAATTAGAAACTCATAAATCTAATTCAGATGAAAGATATGAAAAAGATAATCCAATAGGTAAAATTGGATTTATTGCACAAGATGTTAAAGAAGCACTAGACAATCATCCCGAGGTTATATCACACTTATGGGAAGAACAAGAAGATGGTACACAGGCATTAACACCTAATGAATTAATACCTATGTTAGTAAAAGCAGTACAAGAACTTTCGGCTAAAGTGGAGGAATTACAAAATGGCTAAAACAGTTGAACAAATACTTACAGGAGCAAATGATTCTGTAACTTTAATTAATCAAATAAATGATGGTGACTTTTCATATTTTCAAGAAGGATATACACAAGAAGTTGTAAATCGTAGAGTACAAGAAAATGTAGAATATCTTGAGCACGTATTAGCTATGTCACCAATAGATGATGAGGATCCTACACCTGATGTAGCAGACTCGTCTATCGATAAGTCTAGCTATACAACAGCAATAACAACAGGCAAACAATACTTAACGGATAACAGTTAAAACAAATAACAAAAAAGGAGAAAAATATGGCAATATCATATACATGGAACATATCAACAGTAGATACTTATCCAACTGAAGGGGATCATAGCGATGTGATTTATAATGTACATTGGAGATTAAATGCAGAAGATGATGCGAATCAAGATTCAGAAGGAAATAATCTGACATCAAGTACTTACAGCAATCAATCATTAGATACATCAGACATATCTGACTTTACAAATTTTGATGACGTGACTAGTTCACAAGTTCAAGGTTGGGTAGAGGCAGCATTAGGCGCTGATATGGTACAAGAAATAAAAGATGGATTGGATGCACAAATCGCTGAATTAATAACACCGACTTCAGTACAAAAAACATTACTTGGTTAATATAGTGCGTCTTTATGGCGCATTATACTATTTTAAAATGTAAACTATTATAAATAGACTTATAATAGGAATTAATTATGGCTCAACCAAATAGTAGAACAACACTTGTCGATTATTGTTTAAGATCACTTGGAGCTCCAGTGATTGAAATTAATGTTGATGAAGATCAAATTGATGATAGAATAGACGAAGCTCTACAATTCTATCAAACATATCATAGTGATTCTATTGAGAAGTTTTATTTAAAACACGAAGTTACAAATTCATCTTTAACACTGACGGCAGCTGTTGCAAGCAATTTTATTGTCGGTGAAAAAATTACAGGTGGAACCTCTGGTGCAGAGGCTATTGTAAAAACAGTCTCAGGAAGTACAATCACATATAATCGACCAACTGATTTAAATAAACCTTTTGCAGCTGCAGAAACAATTACGGGTGATGACTCGAGCTCAACTGCAGTAATATCAAGTATTACAAAAGGAGATATTGAAAATGGATATATTTCAATATCAAATTTAATTACTGATGTTGTAAGAGTTATGCCAATTCGAGATTCAGTAAGTTCAAGCGATATGTTTGATATCCGATATCAAATTCATTTAAATGATTTACATTCAGTTGGCTTTATGGGTAACTTAACAGAATATGTTATGAGTCAACAATATCTTTCTTTACTCGATTTAGTAATTGATTCAGATAATAAACATATTAACTTTGATAAGCATACAAATAAATTAGATATCTTTATGGATTGGGATGAAGAAGTACAAAAAGGAGATTACTTAGTAGTCGAATGCTATCGTATTATTGACCCAGATACTTACACTGATGTTTATAATGATTACTTCTTAAAAAGATATGCAACTGCACTTATTAAAAGACAATGGGGAACAAACTTAATTAAGTTTGAAGGTATGGTAATGCCAGGTGGAGTTACATTTAATGGTCGTCAAATTTTTGATGATGCAAACGAAGAGATAACAAAATTAGAAGAAGAAGCAAGATTGAATTGGGAACAACCAGTCGACTTCATGACAGGATAAAACATGCCGAGAAATGTATATTTTTCTCAGGCCGTAAAATCTGAACAGAACCTTTACGAAGACCTGATAATCGAATCACTAGGAATATATGGACAAGATGTCTATTATATTCCACGTACTCTTGTTAATCGTGATAATGTATTAAACGAAGACCCAGCATCATCATTCGACGATGCATATCTCTTAGAAATGTATATTGAAAACACGGAAGGATTCGAAGGTGCTGGAGATTTATATTCTAAGTTTGGATTAGAAATTCGTGATGATGCTACATTTATCGTATCAAGAAGAAGATGGGAAACAAGAGTTGGTATCTTTGATGATAACATAATTGATCCAAGACCACAAGAAGGCGATTTAATCTTCTTACCAATGACTAATTCATTCTTTGAAATCTCATTTGTTGAAGATGATTCTCCGTTTTATCAGCTCTCTAATTTACCTGTATATAAAATGCAATGTACATTATTTGAATATAATGATGAGGACTTTGATACGGGTATTACAGCTGTAGATGATGCAACAGCAAAAGTTGCATATCAACTTCCTATGAATATTACAATTACAGGTGGTAATCATTTTGAGGTAGGAGAAACAATTGAACAAGTTCTTGTAGCTGCTGTTGGTGAAACTCCTGCAGTCAAAGTATTTGGTGAGGTTCAACAGAGAACTAAATCATCAGATGTATCAAGTAGAATATATGTATCGAACATTGGTGCTTCTGGTACTACCACAGCAAAAGACTTTACCGTTGGTGGTACAATAACAGGATTAACATCTGGATATACTGGTACTATTGCTACGATTTATAGTGATTTAACAGACACCACAGGTCAAGCATGGGCGACAGATGAGGCTGCTCAAAATATTGATTTTGAATTAGATGCTGATGGATTTATTGACTTTAGTGAGTCAAATCCATTTGGTGATCCATCGGAGACATACTAATGTTTGGAGATCATTTTTATCACGCAACAATGCGTAAATCAGTGGCCGTATTTGGTACACTGTTTAATAATTTAAAAGTCATACGAAAAGCAACTGATGGAAGTGTTTTAAATCAGGTAAGAGTTCCATTAGCTTATGGACCTAAACAAAAATTCTTAGCAAGATTAGATCAAGAGACTGGTTTTGATGCGGGCATGTCTATTAAATTGCCAAGAATGGCATTTGAAATGACAGGGCTTACTTTAGATACTACTCAAAAACTTAATAAGATGAATAAGATTGTTGAGACGCATGCTTCTGATATTGGTAAAAAGAAAACAATAAAGCATCATACATCATATGATATTGCAATGTCATTATATATTATGGCAAAAAATCAAGATGATGGTCTTCAAATTGTTGAACAAATATTGCCTTATTTTCAACCAGAATATAATATTACAATTACTCCAGTTACAGGATTTGCTTATAAGCAAGATGTTTCTGTAATACTCGGTGGCGTACAAATCGATGATCAATATGAGGGAGACTTTACAGAAAGAAGAGTACTTATCTATCAATTAGATTTTACAATGAAGATGAAGTTCTTTGGACCAACTGCTGATCAAGCAATTATACGTGAAGTCAATCTTGATTTTCATGATACAGAAACAACGACAAAACTTTTTGAAGAGATGGACTTTACGGTTGGAGCAAGCGATGATGCTGATAGCTATACCGTTACGACTACAATAACAACGGATGGTGCTGAGTAATGGATAAGCGAGAAAAAATGACAGCAAGTTTAGAGAAAAATTTACCTACTGTAGAAAAAAATAGACCAGTTAAAATTGATAAAGATATAAAAGATGATTATGAGTTTTCTCGTAAAACATATAAAGATTTAATTTATAATGGTACAAGGTCAATGGATGTATTATCTGAATTAGCCATAGAATCAGAACATCCAAGAGCTTTTGAAGTTCTTTCTCAAACTATAAAAAATATAAGTGATGTTACAAAGAATCTTATGGATCTGCAAAAACAGAAAAAAGATCTAACAAAAGAAGAACGTGAAGAAGCAAAAACCGTGACGAATAATAATATGTTTGTAGGAAGCACAACAGATCTACAAAGAATGTTATTAAATAAAGATAATGTGATCGATGCAACAGACAATAAAAAATAATGAGTTTGGTTATTTAGGTAACCCAAGTGTCAAGAGAGATGGTGTTCAAACCTCTTTTACAAAAGAAGAAATACTCGAATATCAAAAATGCATGCAAGATCCTGCATATTTTGCTGTAAATTATGTAAAAATTATTTCACTTGATGAGGGATTAGTACCATTTAATCTTTATCCATATCAAGAAGAAATGTTTAAGCATTTTAAAGATAATAGGTTTTCTATTGTTCTTGCTTGTCGACAAAGTGGTAAATCAATTTCATCAGTTGTATATCTTTTATGGTATGCGTGTTTTCATCCTGAAAAAACAATTGCAATATTAGCAAACAAAGGTGCTGTTGCAAGAGAGATGTTAGCAAGAATAACATTAGCTTTAGAAAATTTACCATTCTTTTTACAGCCAGGTTGTAAGGCTTTAAATAAAGGAAGTATCGAGTTTAGTAATAATTCTAAAATAATAGCAGCTGCTACAAGTGGTAGTTCTATTCGTGGTTTATCTATTAACTTATTGTTCTTAGATGAGTTTGCATTTGTAGAAAATGATGCACAGTTTTATACATCAACATATCCTGTAGTATCTGCTGGTAAAGATACACAGATTGTAATTACATCTACTGCCAATGGTATTGGTAATGTATATCATAAACTATGGGAAGGTGCTGTACAAAAAACAAATGAATTTAAACATTTTAGAGTAGATTGGTGGGATGTTCCAGGAAGAGATGAAAAGTGGAAACAAGAAACAATAAACAATACTTCTGAATTACAGTTTGAACAAGAGTTTGGTAATACTTTTCATGGAAGAGGTAATACACTTATAGGAGCAAATCATTTATTAGCACAACAGAGTATTGAACCTGAGTTTATAAAAGAGAATGTTTTTATATATCATCAACCAAGAAAAGAGCATGAGTATGTAATGTGTGTAGACGTTTCAAAAGGAAGAAATCAAGACTATAGCACATTTACAATTATTGATGTAACGACTCAACCATTTGAACAGGTTGCAATCTTTAGAGATAATAATATATCTCCAATGTTATTACCAGATATTATATACAAATATGCTAATCTATATAATAAAGCTTATGTTGTTATAGAAAGTAATGATCAAGGTGCGGTTGTTTGTAATGGTTTATACTATGATTTAGAATATGAGAATATGTTTGTAGAATCAAGTATTAAAGCAAATGCTCTTGGTGCTACAATGACAAGAAGAGTAAAACGTATTGGTTGTTCATCAATTAAAGATTTAATTGAACAAGGTAAGCTTAAAATAAATGATGCTCAAACAATTATTGAAATGAGTACTTTTGTAAGTAGAGGAAATAGTTATATGGCTATTGCTCCAAATCATGATGACTTAATGATGAACTTAGTTTTATTTGCATGGTTTACATCAACTGATATTTTTCAAGCATTAACTAATATTGATATGAAAGATATGTTATATAAAGAAAGATTAAAGGCTATTCAAGACGATATGTTACCATTTGGATATGTAGAGAGTGGGAACTACGAAAAGGATAAATATACTAAAGACCCTGATGGAAACATTTGGTTCGAACAAGAGTGGACAGGAAATGCAAAATTTTAACGAATATTTTACAGAAAAATTTGAAGAGCCAATAGAGCAACAAGATTTGCATGTTGTTGTATTAGGTAAAGGTGGTGAAGAAGGAACCTTTGCTGATTTGGCTGAAAAAGTTTCAAAGAAAAAGAATATAAAATTTGATTTAGTTCATGTTGATGAAGCTTGGATATCTCAAAAAGATGTAGAGATTGGTAAAGTTACAATTCAAAATGCTGATGGCGAAGATAATTCAGTAGAAATAGAAACTCGTAACTCAATGATTTTTGTAAGAGCTGGAGCAATTCAAACATTAGCTGCTCAAGCTATTGTATCATCATTACAAATGATAGGATTCTTTTTGATTAATGATTTAGAAGCAATGCTATCATGTGATAATAAAATGTCAAATGTTATTATGCTTGAAAGAAATAATATACCAAGTCCAAGATCTTCTATTTTATCAAATAAAAAATCAATTGAAGATGCTCATCAAAGAATTGGTGGTAAGTTTCCAGTTGTTATAAAAACTTTAACTGGAACTCAAGGTGTAGGTGTATCAATAGTAAATGATATGCCTTCTTTAGTTTCTGTTGCTGAATCTCTTTGGAAATTTAAGGCACAAATACTGATACAAGAATATTTTAAAATAGATTCAGACGTACGTACGCTTGTAGTGGGTGGTAATATTATAGGGGCAGCTCAAAGAATAAGAAAAAATCAAAATGATTTTAGAAATAATGTACATTTAGGCGCTGATACAAAACCTTATCAACTCTCTGAAGAAGAAAAAGATATTATTATAAGCGCTGCAAGAAGTAGTGGAGCTTTATATTGTGGTGTTGATCACTGTGTATATAAAGGCAAACCATATATTTTAGAAGTGAATGGTTCACCAGGTATACGTTCGCATTTTTATGCATATGATTTACAGACAAAAGAAGGTATCGGTAAAAAAACTGATGAACAAATGATTAGTGCTGTTATTGATTTCTTTAGTAGTGATTTAAATCGAAGGCCTTTAATGAGATCTGAAGCAGGTTATATTGAAACTATTATATTAAAAGGATTAGAAGATGATCCAATAAGAGCTAAGTTTGATACAGGAAATAGTGCAATTGCAACAATGCTTCACGTAGATGAATTAGAAGCTGATGGCGATTTTGTTAAATGGTCAAAAAACGGCAAATCATTTAGAAGTGAAGTGATTGATATATCTGAGCCAAGAAGAGGATTAGTTGATTTTGATAAAAGACCGATTGTTGAACATGAAATAAGATTTAATAATAAAACTTACATTGCCGAACTTGGATTAACTACCAAAGATACTGCATCTGAAATGTTAGTTAATCGTAAGCTGATGACACAATTTAAAGTAGCAATTAATCCAAATCGAAGATTTATATTAAGTGAAAGAACAGAACAAAATGATGATAATGATCATTAGTTCATGGAGAACGTTTTATTATAAATAATAGTATTGAATATTCGTATTATGAAACATATTAACTAACTCAAAATAGAGGATAAAGCGATGGCATTTCAAGTATCACCAGGCGTTCAGGTCAAAGAGATCGACGCTACGAATGTGGTCCCAGCAGTATCAACCAGCATTGGTGGATTTGCAGGAGCATTCAACTGGGGTCCTACGGAGCAAATAATTACAGTAAGTTCTGAAAACGAACTTGCAAGTACATTCGGAGCTCCAGATGATTCCACAGCTAAATACTTCTTAGTAGCAGCATCTTTTTTAAAGTATGGCAATGCACTAAAAGTAGTTCGAGCATCTTCCGGTCACGCAAACGCGACCGCGCAAGGTACAGGACAGCTGATAAAAAATGACGATGATTATGAAAATAATTATGCTGACGGTAGTCTTAGTTTGGGATTGTGGGCGGCTAAATTTCCAGGAGTCCTGGGAAATAGCTTAAAAGTATCAATGATTTCGCAAGGTATATCTAGTTTTAGTGGCTGGACATATGCTTCGAGCTTCGATGGTGCACCAGGAACATCTACAGCTGCAGCTGCAGTTGGAGCAAGTAATGATGAATTACATATTGCTGTTATAGATGAAGATGGAGCAATATCAGGCACAGCCGGAACCATATTAGAAACTTTTGGATTCTTATCACAAGCATCTGATGCTAAGAAAGATGACGGCACTTCCAATTACTACAAGGATGTAATATCAAATCAATCTAACTATATTAGATGGATTGATCATGATAGTGTAAACCTTACTGATGCTGGTTCAACACTAGCAACAGGCGGAGCATTTGACGTTCATACAAGCGCATTAGAGGATTCACTAGCAGGTGGAACCGATGATAATGCGCCAACAACAGGAGAATTAGCATTAGCTTATGATCTTTTAGAAGACGCAGACACTGTAGATGTAAATCTATTGTTTAGTGTTCCAGATGCCAATGGCGCTGAAACATTAGCAGAAGATTTAATTTCTATTGTAAATGCTAGAAAAGATTGTATGGCTTTTGTATCACCACCAATTGAAGACACAGTAGGTAGTTCAACACCTGCAGCAGATGTAAAAGCATTTGCTGATGGTTTATCATCTACTTCTTACGCATCTTGCGACTCAACAGCCGTTTATGTATACGACAAATATAACGACGTATATCGATGGATTGGAGCAGCAGGACACCACGCAGGATTATGTGCTAACACAGACAGTGTGGCAGATGCATGGTTCTCACCGGCTGGCGTAAACAGAGGTCAATTGTTGGGAGTAACAAAACTTGCATTTAATCCTAAGAAAGCAGACAGAGATACTTTATATAAAGCTCGAGTCAACCCAATAGTATCATTACCTGGACAAGGTACATTATTATTTGGTGACAAAACTTTATTAAGTAGACCTTCAGCATTCGACAGAATAAATGTACGTAGACTTTTTATCGCATTAGAAAAAGCGGTTAGCACAGCAGCTAAAGCGCAACTATTCGAATTTAACGACGAATTTACAAGAGCACAGTTCAGAAATTTAGTTGAACCGTTCTTAAGAGACGTCAAAGGTAGACGTGGACTTACAGACTTTTTAGTAGTTTGTGACGAAACTAACAATACTAGCGCAGTGATTGATGGAAATCGATTTGTGGCAGATATCTTTATCAAGCCAAGCAGATCTATTAACTTCATAACACTGAACTTTGTAGCAACCAGATCCGGAGTTGAATTCTCTGAGATCTCAGGTTCATAGGAGGACTAACACATGGCAATTTTAGGCGTAGATGATTTTAAATCTAAACTAGTAGGCGGTGGCGCAAGATCCAACCTTTTTAAGGTAACTATGAACTATCCAGGTTATGCTCAAGGTGATGTCGAATTGACATCATTTATGTGTAAAACAGCTCAAATGCCTGCATCAATTATTGCACCTATCCCTGTATTATTCAGAGGTAGAACATTGCAAATAGCTGGTGACAGAACATTTGATCCTTGGACAATCACTGTCATTAATGACACTGGTTTCGAAGTTCGTAACGCTATGGAACGTTGGATGAATGGTATTAATAATAATAACGACAACACAGGATTATCAAATCCTACAGACTATCAGGCTGATGCAATTGTTGAGCAATTGAATAAAGCTGGAGAAGTTACAAAGAGATACGACTTTAGAGGTCTATTTCCAACTAACGTTTCTGAGATAGAAGTCAGTTATGATTCAGAAAATACCATTGAAGAGTTCACAGTTGAATTCCAAGTACAATACTGGGAATCTGACACTACTTCGTAGGTATATAAATAATATTGGACGAGGGGATTTAATTATCCCCTCCGATAATATGAGGTAAATTATGGCAGAATTTTTCGGATTCGAAATCAATAGAAAAAGTACAAAGGGTAAAGAATTACCTTCATTTGTACCAAAAACTGATGAAGACGGTACTGGTGTTATACAGGCCGGTGGGCACTTTGGTGCCTACATTGACATGGATGGCGACAAGGCCAAGAATGATAATGATTTAATTATGAAATACAGAGATATTGCTTCACAACCTGAATGCGATGCAGCTGTTGAAGATATTATTAATGAATCAATAGTAGGAGATAGTGATGATGCTCCTGTTAATATTATTTTAGATGAGTTAGAAGTATCTGATAAAATTAAAGAATCAATTAAACATGAGTTCGATAATATCTTATCGCTTTTAAGTTTTAATGCTTATGCTCACGATATCTATAGAAAATGGTATGTTGATGGTAGATTACCATATCATATCATTATTAATAATGAAAATCCTAAGCAGGGAATAAAAGAATTACGTTATATCGATCCTACCAAATTAAGAAAGGTGAAAGAGGTCGAAGAAACAACTGATCCAAAGACTGGAGCTAAACTTATTAAAAAGGTTGATGAGTTTTTTATGTTCCAAGATAAAACAATGAATGGAGCCAATCAGGGTTTAAAAATATATCCTGATGCAATTGCATATTGTACATCTGGTGTAATGGATCCAGGTAGAAAAAGAATTCTTTCATATTTACACAAAGCATTAAAGCCAGTGAATCAACTTCGAATGATGGAAGATTCATTGGTTATATACAGAATATCACGTGCCCCAGAACGTAGGATATTTTATATTGATGTTGGTAACTTACCTAAAGGTAAAGCCGAAGAATACCTACGTGGTATTATGAATCAATATAGAAACAAATTGGTATATGATGCAAAGACTGGTGATATCAAAGATGATCGAAAACATATGAGTATGTTGGAAGATTTCTTCTTACCAAGAAGAGAAGGTGGAAGAGGAACTGAAATTACCACGCTACCAGGCGGCGAGAATCTTGGACAAATAGATGATATTATATACTTCCAAAAGAAACTATATAAATCGCTTAATGTTCCAGTAAATCGTTTAGAACAAGAAGCTCAATATAGTCTTGGAAGAACAACTGAGATTACAAGAGACGAAGTTAAATTTAAGAAGTTTATAGACAGATTAAGAAAAAGATTCTCTGATTTGTTTATGCAACTTCTCAAAACTCAACTCTTATTAAAGGGTATTATTACAAAGGATGATTGGAAAACTTGGAAAGAAAGTATTGCCTTCGATTATATTGAAGATAACTATTTCGCAGAGTTAAAACAATCAGAAATGATCAAAGAAAGATTTGATCTATTGTCTTCTGTAGAAGATTATATAGGTAAATATCTCTCACATGAATGGGTTGCTAAAAACATTTTAAAAATGTCTGAAGAAGATATGAAAGAAATGGAACAGCAAATAGAAACCGAAACCAAAGCCGGCGCGCATGGTTCGGATGAAGATGAATATTAATGCATGAAGCATAAAATATTATAAATATATAAACAGGAATAAAAAAAATGGCAATAAATGATTTGATTCAAAACTTAAATGATGGCGATAACGTAAAAGCTAATAAAGAGTTTAATACTCTTATGGCTGATAAAATGGCCGCAGCTCTTGATGCTAAGAAAATTGAAATAGCATCAGGAATGGTTCAGCGTAAAGCAGCTGAAGAAGAAACAACAGAAGGATAATAATCCATGCTATCATTTGTAGAGCTTAGAGAAAAAGTTAAACTTGCGGGCGGCGAAAAGAAAGTTAAATCTTTCAAAGCTGGTAAGCGTAAAGATAAAGAAGTTGTACTTGCTAAAAAAGGTACAAAATTTTCCGTCTATGTAGATGGAGAACTTCTTGATAATAACTTTAAAAACGAAAAAGAAGCTCAAAAAGCAGCAGATGATATGCTAAAACTACTAGGTATCTAAATGAAATTAATAACCGAATATGTAGAACAAAATTTAGAAACGATTTGCGAAGCCAAGAAAGATGGTTCTAAGAACTATTTTATCGAAGGCGTATTTATGCAATCGGAAAAAAAGAACAGAAACGGTCGTATCTACACAAAAGAAAGTCTTGAAAAGGCTGTAGAAAAATACGTAACCGAACAAGTTAAAACAGGAAGAGCTGTTGGAGAGTTAAATCATCCAGAAGGACCAACAGTAAACCTGGATAAAGTTTCACACAAAATCACAGATCTGCATTGGCAGGGAAATGATGTTGTAGGAAAGGCATCAATCTTGAAAACTCCTATGGGACAAATAGTCGAAGGACTACTCGAAGGTGGAGTTAAGCTTGGTGTATCAAGTCGTGGTATGGGAAGTCTTGTACAGAAGAATGGCGCTCAATACGTGGGAGATGACTTTATGTTATCAACTGTAGATATTGTTCAAGACCCTTCAGCTCCAAGTGCATTTGTAAATGGAGTTATGGAAGGTGTTGAATGGGTATGGGATAATGGGCTAATTCGTCAACAAGATATTGAAGAAATTGAGACTGAAATTAGAAGTACTTCAAGTAAAAATTTACCTGAAGTTGAAATAAGAGCTTTTAAAAATTTCCTCTCTAAGTTAAATCTAAAATCATAGGAGAATACTATGTCAGACGACGTTTTAAATAACGCTGAAGAAGTAGTTGAAACTGTTGAAAGCGAAGAGCAGGTTTCAGAAGAAACAACAGAAGAGCTCGTTGAAAATGAAGAAATTTTAGACGAGGAAGTTGTATCAGAAGAAAGCGAATCTTTAGAAGAAGGCAAGCACGAGGATGAGGAAGAAGAACATGAACCTAAAAAGGAAACTGTTCAAACTCCAAAAACTAAAGCTGGCGTAATTCAAGCAGCAGTCGAAATGCTTAAGAAAGCAAAGAAAGAAGACGCGCAAAAAATGTTTGCAAAGTTAGTAACTATTGATGGCGAAGAAGATTCAGTAAAATCAGGCGATGACGCAGCTAACGCTGTTAAGGGCAAAATGCCAGAACCTAAAGCGAAAGCTAAGGTTGAGGCAATTGATTTTGATGAAGATATCGATGCAATCATCAAAGAAGAAGCTACACTTTCAGAAGGATTCCGTGACAAGGCATCTGCAATTTTCGAAGCAGTACTTACAAGTAAGTTAAGCGAAGAAGTTGACAGACTTGAAGCAGAATATGCGCAAAATTTAGAAGAAGAAGTTTCAGAAGTTCAATCTTCTCTCGTAGAAAAGGTAGATTCATACCTTAACTATGTAGTTGAAGGATGGATGAAAGATAATGAACTTGCCGTGCAACAAGGTCTTAGGACTGAAATTGCTGAAGAGTTTATGACTTCACTTCAGTCAGTGTTTAAAGAGCACTATATCGAAGTACCTGAAGGTAAAGAAGACTTAGTTGATGACCTCAACGAACAAGTCACTGAACTCGAAGAGACTTTAAACAAAACCACAGAAGATAATATCAGACTACACACTGCTGTTCAAGAATTTGAAAAGCAAGAAGTTGTCAGAGAACAATCTTCAGGGCTTGCAGAAACTGAAGCTGAGAAATTAGCATCTTTAGTAGAAGATATCGAATTCGATAACAGAGATTCTTTCGAAATGAAAGTTAAAACTGTTAAAGAATCATACTTCAAATCAGATGTTAGCGAAACAGCCGACGAAGTTGATAGTCTATTAGGCGAAGATAATGTTTCAGATGAAACTGTATCAGAGTCAATGTCTAAATACACTCAAGCTATAACAAATTTCACTAAATAAGGGGAAACAGAAATGTTTAACGCAGATAAAAATTTAATGGAAAAATGGGGTCCTGTACTTGATCACGAGTCAGCTCCATCTATCCAAGATAACTACAAGAAGGCTGTAACAGCTCGCTTGTTAGAAAATCAGGAAATTGCCCTACAAGAAGAAAGAGCACAAGCACAAGGAAATTATATTTCTGAAGCTGCTGCACCAAATAACATTGGTGGTGGTAATATTGGAACTTTTGATCCAGTATTAATCTCTTTAGTTCGTAGAGCAATGCCTAACTTGATTGCATATGATATCGCTGGTGTACAACCAATGAGTGGTCCTACAGGACTTATCTTTGCAATGAAATCAAAATACTCAACTCAGGGCGGTACTGAAGCTTTATTCAATGAAGCTGATACTGACTTCTCAGGAACTGGTACACATCAAGCTGATCCAACAGGATTAAGTGGTGTAGCAGATGCTGATACTGATGGCACAATCGCAGACGAAGCTGATACAGTTTCAACATTCGGTGAAGGTCTAGGTACATCAGCTGCAGAGAGATTGGGAGTTGGAGAGACTGGAGACGGTTCTTTCGGTGAGATGGCTTTTTCAATTGAGAAATCAACTGTAACAGCTAAATCAAGAGCTCTTAAAGCTGAGTACACAATGGAATTAGCACAAGACCTTAAAGCAATCCACGGATTGGATGCTGAAGGCGAATTGGCTAACATCCTATCAGCAGAAATTCTTGCTGAAATCAACAGAGAAGTTGTTAGAACAATTTTGAAGAAAGCTAAAATTGGTGCTCTTCAAACTTCAACAGCTCTTTCTGGTGTATTTGATGTTAACACAGACTCAGACGGAAGATGGATGGTAGAAAGATTTAAAGGTCTTATCATGCAGATCGAAAGAGAATGTAATGTTATCGCTAAAGAAACAAGAAGAGGAAAAGGTAACTTTATTATCTGTTCTTCAGACGTTGCTTCAGCTTTAGCTGCTGCTGGAATGTTGGACTATACTCCAGCTCTAGCTGCTAACTTAAATGTTGATGACACAGGTAATACTTTTGCTGGTGTTCTTAACGGAAGAGTTAAAGTTTACATTGATCCGTATGCTACTGTTGACTTCGTTTGTGTTGGATACAGAGGAACTAACCCGTATGACGCTGGTATGTTCTATTGTCCTTACGTTCCTTTAACTATGGTTAAAGCGGTCGGTGAGAACGATTTCCAACCAAGAATGGGATTCAAAACAAGATACGGTATGGTTGCAAATCCATTCGTAGCTGCTGACGGCACAGGTACAGACCGTGCTAACCAGTACTTCAGAATCTTCAGAGTTGACGACATCATGGTGTAAGCCAGAGTTAATCACTCATTTAAAGGGGTCTTTTTAGACCCCTTTTCTTTATCTTAACATTTTAAGGTGTATAAATAGTAGTATGGCAACATTAACTACAAACAAGAATTTTTTAAGTCCTACAGGCTTTCAATTTAAAATAGATACGTTATATCCTAACTTAGAGTATTTTGCGGTTGGCGCTACATTACCTGGCGTTAGTATGTCAGCTTCTGAGCAAGGATATAGAGGAGTCAATTTAGCATTTACAGGTGATAGACTTACTTTCGAAGATTTAACGCTACGTATCAATGTAACTGAGAATTTAGAAAACTATATTGAAACTTTTGATTGGATACATAACTTATCTCAAACGAGTACTGCTGAAGATTTTAAAGTTGATGCTACATTATTAATATTAACATCACATAACAATGTAGTAAAAGAGATTAAGTTTAAAGGAGTGTTTCCAACAAGTATATCTACTGTGGAATTTGATACACAGACAGAAAGTATAGAGTATGTCCAAATGGATATTACATTTAACTATACTAACTTTGAATTTGTATAAAAAGTCCTTTACAAATCACTAAAACTATGGTATAATATTATTATGAATAATTTGCAACAAATATTAGAAATGTGGAAAACTGATTCCATTATAGATGAAATGAATCTAGATGAGACATCAAGAGATTCTGCTAAACTCCACGGTAAATACCTAGAACTTCTCTCAGTAAATCGAATGAAACTTAAAAAGGCTGAGCTTGAATTCAAAGTCTTATTAAAAGATAAATGGATGCATTATAATGGTAAAATGTCTCAAAAAGAAATGGATGACAGAGGCTGGGATTACGATCCTTTGAATGGTCTTACAGTTTTAAAAGGCGATATGGATAGATATTACGATGCAGATCCATTAATACAAGAGCATCAAGCTAAGATACAATACCTAGAAGAAATGTGTTCAACATTAAAAGAAATACTAGAGAATGTCAAATGGAGACATCAAAATATAAAGAACATGATTGAATGGAGGAAGTTCACAAGCGGTATCTAATGGAAACCATTACTATTCAAAAGAAGAATGAAGTCTTCTTAAATATTCAAACTGACCCATCTATTGAAATGGAACTCTCTGAGCATTTCCAATTCTTTGTGCCTGGATATAAATTTATGCCAGCATATCGTAATCGTATGTGGGACGGCAAAATAAGACTATTTGATAGTAGAAAGAAAACATTATACTGCGGACTTCACAAATATTTGCGTGAGTTTTGTGACGTGAGGGATTATAACCTAGAAGTGATAGAATCACCACAATATGGTACACTCGAATCATCCCTCGAGCCTAACCTAGAAGGCTTATTATCAAATCTGTCCCTTTCTGTGAACAGAGTTGATATTATACCTAGACAATATCAATTGGAGGGACTCTCGCACACACTTTCGAAAGAGAAATCCTTACTGTTATCACCAACTGCTTCTGGGAAGAGTTTAATCATATATTTAGCGATAAGATATTACCTTGATTGTTTTGATGGTAGTGTTTTGCTGATAGTACCTACGACATCATTAGTAGAGCAAATGTATTCTGATTTCGGAGACTATTCTTCAAAGGATACTTGGTCTCATGCAGATAATTGCCATAGAATATATTCAGGTAGAGAGAAACATAACGTAAATCAGAGAGTTATTATATCAACTTGGCAATCAGTTTATAAATTACCACAATCTTGGTTTGCCGGTTTTGGGATGGTGATAGGAGATGAAGCACATAATTTTAAAGCCAAGTCATTAACGAATATATTAGAAAAATGTACTGAAGCAAAATATCGTATTGGTACTACTGGAACATTAGATGGAACTCAAACTCATCAGCTCGTATTGGAAGGATTGTTTGGTCCAGTATATCAAGTGACTACTACAAAAGAATTAATGGATAATGACGATTTAAGTCAATTAGATATAAATATACTTATACTAAAATATAAAGAAGAATACTGTAAGCAGATAGTTAAAGAAAAATATCAACAAGAGTTAGATTTTATAGTACGATATGAACCAAGAAATAATTTTATAAGTAATTTAGCTTTAGACCAAAAAGGAAATACATTGATACTCTTTAATTATGTAGATAAACATGGTAAACCTTTGCATACATTATTGCAAAATAAAATGCCAAAAGATAGAAAACTGTTTTACGTGTCTGGAGAAACAGATGTCGATACAAGAGAGTCAGTCCGTGAGATTACCGAGAAAGAGAAAGACGCGATTATTGTCGCAAGTATCGGGACTTTTTCTACTGGGATTAATATACGTAATCTTCATAATATTATATTTGCCTCTCCAAGCAAAAGTCAAATTAGAGTCCTACAATCAATCGGGAGAGGATTAAGGAAGAGTGAAGATGGACAAGATACAAAGATATATGATATAGCAGATGACTTACACTGGAAAAATCAAAAGAATTATACCCTACAACATGCCGCTGAAAGAATTAAAATCTATTCTAAAGAACGGTTTAACTACAAAATGTTTGATATAAATATATAATATGGAAGGACTAAATATAAGACACTTTAAACTAATGAATGGCGAAGAGATTATCGGTCTCGTTGCTATTAAGAATGATGATAATTTTATAATCGAAAGACCAGTAAGACTGAATCCTAGTATGTTAGGTGGAGTTCAGTTTGTAGCTTGGTTTCCTTTCAGCGATGCAAAACAATTTAAAGTTTTTAAGAGCGCAATTTTACAACATGTTCCTGTAGCAGAGTCTATAAAAGAAACATATGTGAACTTCTCTCTTAAAATGGATAGACCAATTCAAACTGTTCAGACTAAAACAGACCAAGAGCTCTTAGACGAATATGAGAGCCGACTTGCTGCTGGTACTGACCTATTTGATGAGGAACCACTCAATGAGCTGGATAAGAAGAGAACACTACATTAATATAGTATCCTCTACCGCTCCGGGTGTTAATATATTATACCATAAAAACAGGCAAATGTAAACGTTTATTTTCACTTTTTGTGAAATAAATTTAAATTAAATTATTCCTTTACATTTACACCAAAGTATGGTATAATAGTATATTATGGAGAAAATATTATGACTAAGGTCAAACCAAAAGATAAACCACATTACGTTAACAATCGAGAATTCTCTGAAGCAGTCATGGATTATGCTATAGAAGCACGTGATTGTAGAGAAAAAGAAAAGAAAGTTCCTACAGTTCCAGATTACATTGCAAAATGTTTTATTAGAATATCAGAAGGACTGTCTCACAGACCGAACTTTGTTCGGTACACCTATAGAGAAGAAATGGTTATGGATGCCGTTGAAAATTGCTTAAGAGCAATTGGTAACTATAACATTGAAACTGCTACAAGAACTGGAAAGCCTAATGCATTTAGTTACTTTACTCAAATATGCTACTTTGCATTTATTCGTAGAATAACTAAAGAAAAGAAACAACAAGATATCAAATTCAAATTCATTGAGAAGATGGGTATAGAAGATTTTGTTCAAATGGGTATGGATAGCGAAGGAGCTGAACAAACTATGGCTTATGTTGATACATTAAGACAAAGGATTGGTACTATTCGTACTAAAGACGAAGCTATTAAGAAATTTGCAAAAGAGGAGAAGAAGCGAGAGAAAGAAAAACTTGAGCTGTTTATGTAATGAAAAAAGTAAGTACAAAACAAAACCAAAGACACATTCGTGTCATGAAAAAAAGAACAAGAAAGGCTGAAATAAGAAAAGAGCGAAGAGAAGAGGTAA
>ENA-OWPI01002076-OWPI01002076.1-marine-metagenome-genome-assembly--contig:-NODE-2076-length-19708-cov-2.798788_pt1 | contig 19708 bp, 22 predicted proteins | sample MGYA00238138_ERZ651775 | MGnify/ENA primary metagenome ERZ651775 (study PRJEB26906, sample SAMN06265043) | marine metagenome | isolation source: Helgoland LTER site | place: Germany:Helgoland, sampling...
TTTTTGTCCATAATTTTTCCTTTTGTTTTTAGTGCCTAATATTAGATAAAATATCTTTCATTTCAGAATAATTCTTTACTAAAACTAATTTTTTTCGCAATCCAGAAGCATGCTTAAAGCCCTTGAAGTACCAACCAAAGTGTTTTCTCATATTATTTGTTCCAACTACTTCTCCATGTGTTTGAACAAGTAGCTCAAGATGTTTATTACAAACATCCAATCTTTCATTCAAGCTTATCTCATTAAAATCCTCATTTTTCATATACTTTTTAATCTGTGTAAAAGACCAAGGATTGCCAAGTGCAGCTCTGCCAATCATAATTCCATCACACTTTGTTAATGAGAACATTTTTTCAATATCTTCAATTGTTTGTATATCACCATTACCTATTACGGGAATCTTCACATTTTCTTTTAATTCTTTAATAAGGGACCAATCAGCTTTTCCTCTATACATTTGAACAGTTGTTCTTGGATGTAATGTGATAGCTTTAATACCAATTTTTTCTAGTTTTATACCTGCATCTGTACTTACAATATTTTCTGAATTCCATCCTGCTCTCATTTTAACAGTCACAGGAACTTCCTTAACAGACTCAACAACTGCAGCAGTTATATCTTCCATTAGACATAAATCTTTTAAAGCTGCAGATCCAGCACCTTTTTTAGTTACTTTTGGAACAGGACAGCCATAGTTGATATCAATAAGGTCCGGTTTAAACTGTTCATATACTAAGCGAGCTGCTTTTTCCATGACCTCAGGAGTATCTCCAAATATTTGAATACCAATTGGCCTTTCAAAGTTTGAGAATTCAATCATTTTTAAGGTCTTTTCATTTTTTCTTATAATGCCATGCGCTGATACAAATTCAGAATAGACAATACCTGCACCAAATTCTTTAGCAATTACTCTGTATGCATAGTCAGTAACTCCTGCCATAGGAGCTAGAAAAAAAGGAAAGTCTAATGTTAAAGATCCAATCTCTATTTTTTTATTTAAATCAATCATATTCTTTTTGTTTGTTCGGTTCAATTATTGGTTTAAATTTGCCGGAGTTTAATTAAACTTAAACATAAAAGGTTAAAAAATGTCAAGAGTTTGTGAAGTAACAGGTAAAAAAGTAATGTATGGCAACAACGTAAGTCATGCTAATAACAAAACTAGAAGAAGATTCGATGTAAATCTACAGAAAAAAACTTTTTGGGTAGATAGTCTGAAAAAATCTGTTACACTTAAAGTTTCTGCAAAAGGTCTTAAAATTATTGATAAAAAAGGTATTGATTCGGTAATTAGGGAGATGGCTGCTAACGGAAGAAAATTTTAAGAGTTTCTAAGTTTGTTATTCAATTCTTGAATGATAATTTTATGACTTATCTTGCCTTTAGATTCCTTCATTACTTTACCCATAAAATAGCTTAATAGCTTCTCTTCTCCATTTTTAAATCTATCAACTTCATTTGGATTCTGATCTAAAACTTTATTAATAATATCTATTATAGTATTATCAGTATTATCAAGATAGTTATCGTCGCTAATTATAGAATCTATTGATTTATCAGAAATAAATAATTATCTTAAGATTTCCTTTGCAGAATTTGCAGTAATTTGTTCTGAATCGCTTAGAGAAATAACTTTTGCTAAATCTTTCGCTAAAACTCTATCTTCATCAAAGGGTATATTTATCTCATTGAATAATCGAAATAATTCACCTGTTATCCATTTACTTGCATTTTTAGGAGTAACATCGTACTTAATCATTTTTTCAAAGTAAGAAGCAATATGTATTGTACTAGCAAGAGTTATTGCTTCGTCAGGTTTAAAATCATATTCATCTATCCACCTATTTTCAAATTCAAATGGTAAGAAAGGTAAATCTTTTATGATTGAATCTATCTTAGATTCTGAAATTATAACTGGAGGTAAATCAGGATCTGGAAAATATCTATAGTCATCAGCATTCTCCTTAACTCGCATAATTTCTGCAATATTTTTTTCATTATTCCAAGTAAGACTTGCTTGTACTACTTCTTTTCCATCTTCAAGGAGATGATGTTGTCTTTTGATTTCAGATTCAATTGCCTTTTGTACATTTCTAAATGAATTAATGTTTTTAATCTCTGTTTTAGTACCAAATTTTTTTATACCTTTTTTCTTAAGTGATATATTAGCATCACATCTCAATTTTCCTTGCTCCATTTCGGCATTAGAAATTGCTATATAGTTAACAATCTGCTTTATCCTTTGAATAAAGATCTTTGCTTGAATTGGGTGTGTTAGAACGGGCTCAGTTACAATTTCTATTAAAGGAGCACCACTTCTATTAAAATCTACCTGACTATTATTTTTTGAAGAATTATGAGTCGATTTACCAGCATCTTCTTCTCAGTGAGCTCTTGTTAGTTCAATATCATATTTTTTATTATCCCACCAAATAGGAACAATGCCACCTGTAACTATAGGTTTATCAAACTGCGATATTTGATATCCTTTTGGTAAATCTGGATAGAAATAATGCTTTCTAGCAAAAGAGAAAGACGAATGTACTGTAGCATTTACTGCACCTCCAAATTTAATAGCAAAATCTATCGCTTTTTGATTGATTGAAGGTAATGCGCCAGGTAATCCAATTGAAGTAGGGCAGGTGAGTGTATTTGGGCTTTGATCGTAGTTGTATTCACATGTACTAAACATCTTTGATTTTGTTTCTAATTGTACATGTACTTCTATTCCAATTACAAAATCCCAATCTTTATTAATTTTTTCTATGGTATTCAATTTACTTGATCTGCAATTAAGTTTAGAGCAGATCCAGCTTTAAACCATGAAATTTGATTTTCTGAAAATGTATGAATGGTTTTAATAATATAAGTTGAGCCGTCAGGTTTCTGAAGGCTTAAATTGATATTATTTTGTGGACCAAACTCATTTAAATTTAGAGTTGATATGGTGTCGAAGGCTTCAATTTTATCATAATCTGATTTATTTTCAAATATCAAAGGTAAAACACCTTGCTTCTTTAAGTTTGTTTGAGCAATCCTTGCAAAACTCTTAGCTAAAACAATTTTACAACCCATAAACCTAGGTTCCATTGCAGCATGTTCTCTACTAGATCCTTCACCATAATTTTCATCAGCAACCGCTATCCAATCAATGGCATTTGAGCTATAATACTTTGCAACTTCATAGATATCACCTTTTTCTTTGGTGTCGGTATTTATTGCTTCTCCAGTAGATTGAGTATATGCATTTAATGCACCTGAATACATATTTTGAGATATATTTTCAAGATGGCCTCTATACTTTAGCCAAGGTCCAGCTGGAGATACATGGTCAGTAGTGCATTTTCCTTCAGCTTTAAGTAAAACCCTTAAGCCTTGAATATCTTTATTATTCCACGCCTTAAAAGGCTCTAACTTTTGTAGGCGTTTACTGTCCTGATCAATAATAATTTCAGCAGATGGATTCAATTTACCTGCTAGAAAATCATTACAATCTATCTCTTCAAAACCATCAGAAGGTAGTTCTGAACCAATAGGGGCATCAAACATAAATTTATTTCCATCTTTCAAAGTGATAGAGTCTTTTGAAGGGTTAAAACTTAGTTTACCTGCAATAGCAAGCGCAGTAACAATCTCGGGACTTGCTACAAAAGATTCAGTAGCTGCATTTCCATCATTCCTCTTTGCAAAATTTCTATTAAATGATGTTATTATAGTATTTTTTTCTCCATCTTGAATGCCAGATCTTTTCCATTGTCCAATACATGGCCCACAAGCATTCGCAAGCACTTTACCACCTAATTTATGAAAAATTTCTGTATAGCCATCGCGTTCCATGGTAGCCTTAATTTGATTAGATCCTGGAGTGATATAAAATTCTGACTTAGCTGTTAAACCTCTATCTAATGCTTGTTTTGCAACATGGGCAGCTTTTTCAATATCTTCATATGAAGAATTAGTGCAACTTCCAATCAAGCCAACTTTTAAATCATCATCGTAATTATTTTTCTTGATAGCTAATGGCATGTCTGATACTTTTCTAGAAAGGTCGGGACTGTATGGCCCAACAATATGAGGTTCTAATTCAGATAGATTAATTTCAATCACCTCATCATAGTATTGTTCTGGATTTTCTGCTACTTCATCATCTGCTTTTAGATGATCTTTTAGCTCATCAGCTAATGATGCAATATCAGATCTTGAAGTCGCAACTAAATATTCAAACATTTTCTCATCATAGGGAAATAATGAGGTAGTTGCTCCAACTTCAGCACCCATATTAGTTATGGTTGCTTTACCTGTACAACTTATTGTTTTTGTTCCTTCCCCAAAATATTCAATAATTTTTCCAGTACCACCTTTAACTGTTAAAATACCAGCCAATTTTAATATGATATCTTTTGGAGATGCCCAATCTTTTAACTCACCAACTAGTTTTACGCCTATAACGCCAGGCCAATTTACTTCCCATGGTGAATCGGTCATTACATCTACAGCATCGGCTCCACCGACACCAATTGCAATCATACCTAAGCCTCCGGCATTTGGAGTATGTGAATCAGTTCCAATCATCAAAGATCCAGGAAATGCATAATTTTCTAGAATAGTTTGGTGGATAATTCCTGCACCTGGCTTCCAAAAACCAATTCCATACTTTTCACATACAGATATTAAAAAATTATAAACTTCTTTATTAGTAATAAGTGCATTGTCTAGATCATCTTTTGCTCCACTAATAGCAGTAATCAAATGATCGCAATGTACGGTGCTGGGAACGGCTGTTGTTTCCATTCCAGCGTTAATAAATTGAAGTAGTGCCATTTGAGCTGTTGCATCTTGCATAGCTACTCTATCTGGTTTTATACAACAAAATGTTTTTGTTCTTTCTGGAATAGATTCTAGCGGTTCACTCAAATGTGAGAACAAAATTTTTTCGGTATAAGTTAATGGTCGATTGAAGAAATCTCTAGCAACAGGAAGAGACTTCATATACTGTGAATATGTTTTTTTAACTATTTTAGTTTGGTCCATTATTTATCCTCCCTAAATTATTTAAATTTAATTACAAAAAAAATAACTAAAACAATGGGTTTAATATTAGCATCAAGTTCTCCAAGACGAAAGAGAATTCTCCAAGATTTAGGTTATAACTTCGATTGCATATCGCCAAATATAGATGAGACAAATAGCAGTAATCTAAAACCAGTTGATTATGTGGTAAACGTATCTGAAAGAAAGGGATCTCATGTTTGGAACAATAACCAGGGTAGTCATGTTCTATCAGGAGATACTATTATTGATTTTAATGGCAAAATAATAGGTAAGCCATCTTCAAATGGCGAAGCATTTAAGATTATTCAAACACTCTCAAATCATACCCATTCGGTAATAAGTGGTTTAAGTCTTTTTTATAATAATAAAGCTATCACTATCTTTGATAAGACTAATGTTACTTTCAAGGACTTGTCAGAAGATGTCATACAGAACTATATTGAATCATTTGATGTTTTAGACAAAGCTGGCGCTTATAATATTGAAGATGCTGAAAATATTTTAATTAAACATATTGACGGATGTTACAATAATATCGTAGGTTTTCCCTTAAAGAAATTCAAAATGAGTAAGATAAAAATAATACTAGAAAATCTATGATTTTTTACTCTAGATATAAAAAATTTAGACTAGAGAACAAAATATCGCTTGAGGATATTCAACGTAGAACTAAAATAGATCTCATTAGTCTAAAGGCTATTGAAGCAGGTAAATTTTCTGAAATTTCTAATGTATATGTACGATTATTTTTTAAAGCATACCTGAAAGAAATAGGTATAGATGTTGATGATGGAATAGAAGAATTAGATGAATTTCTTAATCAAAAAAATCCTATAAAAAAAGTAAGAGTTAAAAAGAATAAAAAAGAAGATAATGGCAAAAGTTTAAAATTTGTAGATATCATCAACACTGATAATGTATTTAATCCAAATATTTTAATAGGTTTAGTAGTTTTTATAATTTTAGTTTTATTAAGTTTTTTCCTTAACAGTTCTTCTGCAATTTCTGATACAGATAAAGAAAACGAACTTAGAATATCTAAATCTGACATAGAAAATCTTTATGCTATAAGAACTCAGGAGATTTTGAGTGAACAAGCTTTTTCTTTTCCAATAACGATACGATTTAAATCAAATAATGAAAATTATATTGAATATTCAGACAAAGATTCAGGAAAAGAATACTTTATATTTGAAGAGAAAAATAATGTACAATCCAATTCTTTTTCTGAGATTTGGAATGGAGATAATAAAACTTTCTTGATTGCCAATACAGTTGACTTTGAATTGATTTTTTTCTCAGAAGATACTTTTAGTGATTTTTCAGACAGTATTACAAATGATTTTCCAGTTAAAGTAGATCTAATATCAGACCCCCTATCAGTTTCTATCACCAAGTATATCCCAAAAAATAGATAGTTTTAAAAAACCTTTTTGTATTCGATTATTTTTTTATCATTTTTTTATCCAATTTATAACAAATTTATTGACATAGATGCTACATATACATTAAGATAAGTGGTGAATTGTGGGTTAAAATCCCTTAATTCCCGTTTATTATGCGTAGCCAATATACATTTACAGGACAATATGATTTCGTTATTGATTCAAAAAATCGAATCAATATTCCATCTATATTTCGTAAACAGCTTCATAAGTCTGACAAAAATACTTTTGTAATAACTAGAGGAATTGATCGTTGTATTTGGGTTTATGCTTTAGGCGAATGGGAAAAAATTGAAAGAGAATTAAGTCAACTATCTTCTTTGTCTAAAACGAATCGTATTTTTTTAAGAAATCATTTAAGGCATGCTAAAATAGTATCTTCAGATGAACAAGGAAGATTGATTTTAACAAAAAACTTAATTGAATACGCAAATATTTTAAAAGATATAACCATCATAGGCGTTTTAAATAAAATTGAAATATGGGATAATGCTACTTTGGAGAAATCCGATAGTAAGCAGAGTATTGATGAAGATTCCTATGAAGAGCTTTCCAAGAGAGTCAATATCTGATGACTTCGATTTCGTCAAAAAGCTATAGCCATTACCCAGTTATGCTGACGGAATCAATTAATAATCTAAATATAAAACAGAATGGATATTATATAGATGGCACGGTAGGTCTTGGTGGTCATTCAATTAAAATTCTTGAACATGTTAAAAAAGGTTTTCTATTAGGATTTGATAGAGACTCAAATTCAATAAAAATTGCACAAAAGAGGCTCCATGAATTTAGTAATTTTGAGCTAATCCATTCTAGCTATACTCAATTAGAAGATAGTTGTAATAAATTAAATATAAAGCAAGTTGATGGAATGCTTTTAGACTTGGGACTTTCCTCTTATCAGCTAGAGGATAATCAAAGAGGGTTTTCGCATCGATATGACTCGTCTTTAGATATGAGATTTGATGATAAAGATAGTGGGTTAACAGCTGCAGAGATTATTGAAAACTCATCTATACGAGACTTAACTAATATCTTTAATGAATTTGGAGAAGAAAGAAATTCGTTTAGAATTGCTAGAGCAATTAAAGAATCAAATGAAGAAATAAATGCTGATACACTTGTTAATATTATAAGTAGAAAAAATTTAAAAAATATATTACCTTTAATTAATAAAGAACATTATATAAAAGATACACATTTATGGAAAGAAGGAGTTAAATTTAGGGATGCTGAGGAATATTGGGAGCATTTAATAACTAATTTTTCTTATAGTGGACAATGTAATTCACACTGACGTCGTCACCAAGCTTGTATTTCTTAGTAATTGGATTATATGTCATCCCAATCATTGAGCTAATGGATAAATTATAAGCTCTAGACCACTCATCTATCTCACTTGGCCTAATGAACTTTTCATAGTGATGCGTGCCTTTAGGCAGAAGATTTAAAACATACTCTGCGCCAACAATTGCAAAAAAGTAAGATTTTGGATTCCTATTAATGGTTGAGAAGAAAACTTGACCACTCGGCTTGATTAGTTTGGAGCAAGCTTCAATAATGAGAGAGGGATCTGGAACATGCTCAAGCATCTCAAGACAAGCAATGACATCGAAAGAACCTGACTCAGATTGTGCAAGCTCTTCAGCTGAAATAAACTGATAATCAATATCCAATCCAGATTCTAAAAGGTGAAGTTTTGCGACCTCAAGTCCAGCCTCTGCAAGGTCAATTCCAACAACGCTGGCACCCTCAAGAGCCAGAGATTCACTGAGAATTCCGCCGCCGCAACCTATATCAAGGATTCGTTTACCCTCTAAAGATCCACCACACTGCTCTTTGATGTAATTAAGACGAAGCGGGTTGATGTCGTGAAGTGGTTTAAACTCAGAGTTTCTATCCCACCAGCGCGCAGCTAGTGCTGCAAACTTATTTACCTCTTCGTGGTCAACATTTGGATTCATAGGGCCTTTACAAAGTCTAGAACTTCCTCAGCATGTCCATCAACTTTGACTTTGTCCCAATGCTTGAGAATATCACCCTCTGGGCTAATGACAAAAGTAGATCTAACGATACCAATATGTTCCTTGCCGTACATTTTTTTGAGCTTTAAGACATCGAACTCTTTACATAAAGACTCGTCCTCATCTGAAATTAAATCGATCGTGTAGTTAAACTTGTTAATGAATTTTTCATGAGACGCAATCGAGTCTCTCGAGACGCCATAGACAACTGAATTGTTTTCAGCGAAAGAGTCATTCAGCCTAGTAAAGTCGTTACCTTCAATAGTGCATCCTGGGGTGTCATCCTTTGGGTAAAAATAGAGCACAATATTCCTTCCTTGGTCGTCAGGAATGTTGACATTTTGATTACTTGTTGCAACACATGTAGTAGGGTTTACTTTATTCATATACGATATAATCTCATGGTTTAAATTAAAAGCATTCATTTTATCATTGATATGCAAAAAATCCGAAATTTTTCTATCATTGCTCACATCGATCACGGTAAGTCAACGATTGCTGATCGATTCATTCAATATTGTGGTGGTTTGAGTGATCGAGAGATGTCATCTCAGGTTCTCGACTCCATGGATATTGAGAAAGAGAGAGGGATTACAATCAAGTCGCAAAGTGTCTCATTGAACTACAAAGCTAAGGATGGGGAAACTTATCAGCTCAACTTTATTGATACGCCAGGACACGTAGATTTTTCATACGAAGTTTCTCGATCACTCTCTGCTTGTGAGGGGGCTTTGTTAATTGTTGATGCATCACAAGGTGTTGAGGCGCAGACCGTAGCAAACTGTTACACTGCTATAGATCAGGGTTTAGAGGTCTTAGCGGTTCTTAACAAGATTGATCTTCCAGCTGCTGAGCCGGAGAGAGTGGTCGATGAAATCGAAGATGTTGTCGGCGTTGAGGCTCATGATGCAGTTCATGCAAGTGCAAAATCTGGAATTGGAATAGAGGAAATATTAGAGCAGATTGTAGAAAAGATTCCATCTCCTGAAGGTGTAATTGATGCTCCAATCAAGGCACTAATTATCGATTCATGGTTTGATAACTACCTTGGAGTTGTCTCCTTAATTAGAGTTATTGATGGAGAGATCAAGGCTAAAACAAAAATTAAAATCTTCTCGAATAAAAATGAGCATTTAGTTGATGAGGTGGGTATTTTTACTCCCAAGAGAACTAAAACAGAAAGCCTCAAGGCGGGTGAGGTTGGTTATTTAATTGCCAGTATTAAAAATATCGATGGTGCTCCGGTTGGAGATACGATTACTGGAAGTAAAAACCCAGTAGAATTGCCACTAGATGGCTTTAAGCCAGTCCAGCCAAGGGTTTTTGCAGGTCTATTCCCAACTTCAGGTGAGGATTATGAAAAATTTAGAGATGCGCTTGGGAAGCTTCGCTTAAATGATGCAGCTTTGCAGTATGAGCCTGAAAATTCAGATGCCCTGGGTTTTGGTTTTCGAATTGGATTCTTAGGCCTTTTGCACATGGAGATTGTTCAAGAGAGACTTGAGCGTGAATATGATCTTGATTTGATTACAACGGCGCCAACGGTAATCTATGAGATATTAGACACTAAGGGCAATGTATCAAAAATTGATAGCCCTTCAAAACTTCCACCTGTTCAGACGATTCAAGAGTTTAGGGAGCCCATTATTACTGCTAATATTCTGGTTACCAGTGAATATGTAGGCCCTGTAATAAGTCTGTGCGTGGAAAAAAGAGGAGTTCAAAAAAGTATTAACTATATGGGTAGACAGGTATCTATCGTTTATGAATTACCCCTGAACGAAGTTGTTCTTGATTTCTTTGACAAGCTAAAGTCTGTCTCCAGAGGGTTTGCATCGATGGACTATCAATTTGAGCGCTACCAAGCCTCAGACTTAATCCGCTTAGATATTCTTATTAATAATGAAGGCGTTGATGCCTTGGCACTGATTATTCATAGGGACAACTCTGTCTACAAAGGGAGAGAGATTGCTGGAAAGATGAAAGAGCTTATTCCAAGGCAAATGTTCGATGTTGCTATTCAGGCCTGCATTGGAGTTAAGATTATTTCTCGTACCAATGTTAAAGCGCTCAGAAAAAATGTGACCGCAAAGTGCTATGGCGGAGATATAACTCGTAAAAGAAAGTTATTAGAGAAGCAAAAGAAGGGTAAGAAAAGAATGCGCTCTATCGGAAGGGTTGATATTCCGCAAGAAGCATTCCTTGCTGTTCTTCATATTGACTAAATTATCTCCTCAAGTTTTTGAAACCAATCAGTATGATCTTTGGCACATACGAGTTTAGGTTTAATTTCTGGAGTTTCCATGGTGCTTCCTAATGGAGCCATCATCCATCCTCTAGCAGGGGAAAATCTTGGCGCCCTAGAGCCGCATTTTTTACAAAACGCATTGCCAAAAGTATTTGGGGCTTCCATGACATACTCATCGACCTTATCCTTTCCTTTAAGCCATTTAAATTGATTTGCTTTGACAAATAGGTTCGTTGCAAATGCTGCGCCCGTAACCTTTCTGCATCTCGAGCACTGACACATACCGAAAAACTCATACGGTCCTGAGAGTTCCCATGAAACTTGGCCACATAAGCATTCACCTTTTAGTATTTTGTATTCAGATGTCATAGGGCTAAAATTTCAAAAAATAATTTATTCCCAAAGTAAGACAAGACTAGTATGGCAAAAGCAATTTGAGTCAACAAAACAATTAACTTACCACGTATTCCAAACACCATATGTGCGAAGAGGATGCCAGCAAAACCAATCCAGGCCATGATTGATAGAATCGTCTTGTAAGTTAGTTGCTGAGTAAAAAAATCACTGATATACAAGTAGCCAGAGATTAATGAAAGCGTAAGCAGCAAGAAGCCCATCTTAAGAGTCTGGTATAAAAAATCTTCCATGGTTTGAAGTGCGGGTAGCTTATCTACAAAAGTGTTGTAGTTGTGTTCATGAAGAAAGCGCTCTTGAATACTCAATAGAAGCGATTGACCCACTGCTAGCGAGAGCAGCGCGTAGGCTCCAATTGATAAAAAAACATGCGCAGCAATGGAGATAGAGAGCAGCTTGCCCTGTGAGCCTGGATAGAGAAAAGCCACAATCACTGCAATTGCACTTAAGGGATACACTATGATTCCAAGTGAGTGAATAGGTTTAGTAAATGAAGTTAAAAAAAGAATTGTTGCGACAACCCAGGCAACGAATGAAACGCTCACTGTTAACCCGAAAAAAACGCCTTCATGTTGCCAGAGCTCAAACAAAATATAGCCATGAGAAGAGCACGCAACAAAAAGCAGCAAGTTGACAATTATTCTGTGTTGATTAGTAACGGTATCTAATACAAAATATCGGGTAAGCAAAAGCCCAGCAATTAGGTACGTTATAAATGGTAGAGTGTGAAGTAATGGCATCTCTAGCAATGGCTTTGCAAAAGCTTATATAATAATATATTTCAGTCATCTAGAACATAATGTTTGATAATTTAACAGATCGTTTATCTAATAGTTTTAAAGCCCTCCAGGGGAAAAATAAGTTATCAGAAGCCAATATCAAGGAAGCTATTCGAGAAGTCAGAAGGTCTCTTCTTGAGGCCGATGTTGCGCTGGACGTTATTAAGTATTTTATTGATAGAGTTCAAACAAAGGCTATAGGTCTAAAAGTAGGCGAGGGCTTAAACCCATCTCAAGCGTTTATAAAATTAGTCGAGGCAGAGCTTACAGAGGTAATTGGTGGAAAAAATGAGTCTCTCAATCTTGCAACTCAGCCGCCTGCAGTGGTTATGGTTGCTGGTCTTCAAGGTTCTGGCAAGACAACCTCTATTGCAAAGTTGGCACGATTTTTAAAAGAAGAGCAAAAAAAGAAGGTTCTTGTGGTCAGTGCTGATGTGTATAGGCCAGCAGCGATAGAGCAGTTAAAGGTTTTAGCGTCAGAGATTGAGGTTGATTTTTTTCCATCTACTGTGGATGAGAAGCCAGAAAAAATTGTTGCTGAGGCAAAAAAACAGGCTCAATCGCAGTTCCATGATGTTCTTCTAGTTGATACAGCCGGAAGGTTGGCGATTGACGAGCAGATGATGTCTGAGATACAAATACTTCAGAAACAAGTCAACCCTATTGAAACACTGTTTGTTGTAGATTCAATGACAGGTCAGGATGCAGCACATACTGCAAAAGCGTTTTCTGATGTCTTGCCGTTAACAGGTGTGATTTTGACTAAAACCGATGGTGATGCCAGAGGCGGTGCTGCGCTCTCAGTGAGGCATATTACTGGAAAACCCATTAAATTTATGGGTGTTGGTGAAAAGACTGACGCACTGGAGTCGTTTCATCCGGATAGATTGGTTTCAAGAATCCTTGGAATGGGCGATGTGCTTTCATTGGTTGATGAGATTTCCAAGAAGGTTGACCACAAAAAAGCACAAAAAAATGTTCAGAAGATGGCAAAGGGTCGCTTCGATTTGGATGATATGAGGGACCAGCTAATTCAAATGCAAGATATGGGTGGTATGGGAGCTCTTATGGACAAGCTTCCAGGCATGGGTCAAATGCCTCAAAGTGTCAAAAATCAAATGATTGGAGACAAAGAGAGTGCCAGAATGATTGCTATAATTAATTCGATGACACCTAAAGAGAGAAGCCATATCAATCTCATTAAAGGTTCACGAAAAAAAAGAATAGCCGCAGGCTCGGGTACCGATGTTCAACATGTCAACAAGCTGCTAAAGCAGTTTGAAAAAATGCAAAAAACAATGAAAAAAATGAAAGGTGGCAAGATGAAAAAAATGATGCAGCAAATGGAGGGAATGCAAGGTCAGGGTGGAATGCCAGATCTCTCTAAAATGCCTGGCTTTGGAAATAAAAAGTTCCCTTTCTAATCTATAACTATTTTTGTTGATGTCTCTTGCAGTTTATTGTTTTTGATATAAAATTCGACTTTTTAAGCAATACTCAAATCTCAATGAAATTTAACCTCAAAATCTTAGCAATATTTTTGTTTGGTTTGTTTTCATTTCAGCCACTTTCTGTTACAGCTGATGAGTCAATTGAAACCATTCAACTTTCTTTGGTCATTTCATCTGCTGATCAAATTAATTTAACAGCAGTAAAGTCGGTTGAAAAAGGGATAAACTCGTATGATGCTATCAAGCAACTTGTGGTTGTTGGGGTTAAAGATACAAGTTTTGGTCCTCAGATTATGTCTTTGGGAGGAGTAGAGGCTGTTGGAAATACCTATTGGGCTTTATATGTCAATGGTTCAATGTCTATGGTCGGAGCGCGTGATGTTATTCTTTCTGAAGATACATTTATTCGCTTGAACATGGAAGCCTTTTAAGTTATTATTATTTGAAATTATTTGGAGAGAAATGATGGGTAATCAAGATTACAAACTTAATTCGAGTTTTAGTTATTTAGTTATTTTGGCAGTCTTAATCGCCCTGGGTGTTGCTGGACGACTTTTGCCTCACCCACCAAACTTTACGCCAATGGCTGCAATTGCACTTTTTGCGGGATTTATTTTTGTAAAAAGGTACATGGCTATCCTTGCTGTAGTTATCACAATGCTGCTTTGTGACTATTTTGCTTTTGGTTCACTCTCAGCAAACTGGTTTGGATCTAAATCCATGTTTGTTGTTTATCTTGCCTTGCTCTTCCCAATTGTTTTCAAAAATTTCTTGCAACGTAAGCTAGGTCTTTTAAGAGTTGCTGGTGCTGCGCTAGCGAGCTCAACAGTCTTTTTCATTGCGACTAACTTTGCTGTATGGGCATTTTCACCAATGTATGCAAAAACTTTTGAAGGTCTTGTCCTTTGCTACACTATGGCGATTCCTTTTTTCCAAAACACAATTGCTGGCGATTTAATCTGGTCTGGAGCAATATTTGGAACTTACATTGCCCTCAGAAACTATTCAAATTTACAAATTTTTAATCAAAAAGATTCACTAATCTTTAATTAAATAACTTGTCGATTAGCAATAGCTCGTAAATAAAAGATTTTGAGCGTTTGTATTTGAATATGAAAGCCTCATGACAAATCATCTGAAAGGACTTTTAATGACTATTTTTGCAGTCGTTATTTTAAGTCCTGATTCAGTATTGATTAGGCTTGTAGAGGATGCATCTTCAGAGGTTGATAGTTGGACAGTTTTATTCTGGAGAGGGCTGCTTTATGCAGCTGGAGTCTCTCTTCTTGTTCTCATTAAGTATCGAACAAAAACAATTGCTGAGTTCAAAAATATTGGAAAGGGCGGGCTCTTAATTGGTTTTTTTTCTGGAATTAGCACTGGGACATTTGTCTTTGCGATTGTCTATACTTCAATTGCAAATGCACTAGTTATTATTAGTACTGGTCCCATTATGATTGCTATTGTTGCCTGGTTTTTGCTCAAAGAAAAGTCTAGTCTCTTTACATGGACCTCGATGATTATCGTTTTCATAGGTATTTACATTGTTATGAGCGGAAGCTTTGGAGGAGATAGTCTTGTTGGTGACTTCTTTGCATTGATTACCGCCGTGATGATGGGCTTTACTTTTACTTTGACCCGAAAATACAAAGATGTAAACATGGTTCCTGTGAATGCTATTGGTGGCTTGATTGCGGCTCTGATTGCGTTTTTAATGGCAAACAAAATTACTGTTCCGGCTGAAGTAGTGGGGTACATTATTGCTATGGGAGCGATACTTTCAATCTCATTTAGCTTAATTACAATTGCACCTCGATATATGCCTGCGGCTGAAGTTGGGATGATAATGCCTCTAGAGACAGTCTTAGGTTCACTTATTGCGTGGTACGTAATCAATGAAGTGCCCTCTGTCAATGCTCTTGTTGGTGGAACTATTGTGATCGTGACTCTATTTATCCATTCTTGGTATAGTACCAAGCTTGCCAAAAATCAAATTAACTAGGCAAATAGTTTATGCTTAGCATCGCATGTCTAATCACTTAAAAGGTTTGCTCATTGCATTCTTTGGTGTCTTGGTGCTCACACCCGAGGGCATACTAGTGAAATTAGCTAACTCGGATAGTTTTACTATTTTGTTTTGGAGGGGGATCTTTTTTGCCCTTTGTATTTTGATTATTTTGTTTATTAGTTATCGCTCAAGTGCTCTTAAAGAAATTAAGAATATTGGAAAGGAGGGGGTATTAATTGGCTGTTTGACTGGATTAGGCGGCGCAACATTCATTTTGGCCATACACTATACTACCCTAGCTAAAACATTGGTTATTATCAGTGCCTCTCCACTTATGGTTGCCTTGGTTTCATTTTTTCTTCTAAAGGAAAAGCCAAAGCTATTTACATGGCTGGCCATGGTCATCGTCTTTTTTGGGATTTATATTGTGATGTCTGGAGATACTAGTGGTGTCAACTTAAAGGGAAGTTTATTTGCCCTTGCATCGGTCACTACTGGTGGCTTTTCATTTACTCTATTAAGAAAATACAAAGAGGTGAATATGGTCCCAGCTATGGCAATTAACGGCTTATTTATAACAACAGTTGGGCTCCTTTTTGCAGAATCGCTTGTGCTTTCTTCACAAGCAATGACTTATATTATTATAAGCAGCATTCTTGTTGCAATTTCTTTCACCTTAATTACAATTGCACCTCAATATATTCCTGCACCCGAAGTTGCCATATTCTTTCCAATGGGGACAGTAATCGGTACTTTATTAGCTTGGCTCGTTCTCAAAGAAGAGTTGTCAAGTAATGCTGTATTTGGGGGAATTATTGTCATTTTAACTTTATTTATTCACTCTATATATAGTGCGAGACATTCAAAAAATTAACAGTCATGAAATCACAAGCAATTAGAGCGGATCTTCTCATGCTTCTTGCAGCAGCAATATGGGGTTTTGCCTTTGTTGCTCAGAGAGAGGGGATGGAAACAATGGGACCATTCCTATTCAATACTGCCAGATTTTTTATTGGTACCGTTTTTTTATTTCCTATAGTTTGGTACTTATCTAAAAAGAAAAAAACTCAAGACAATAAAGAAACATCGACTAAGAAGCTTTTATTTGCAGGCTTCATTGCTGGATTGTTTTTATTTATTGCCTCTAGTTTTCAGCAGGTAGGCATTCAATATACGACAGCAGGTAAGGCTGGCTTTATTACTGGGCTTTACATATTCTTTGTTCCTCTTATAGGTATCTTTTTGGGTCAAAGGACTGGTTCAGGAACTTGGCTAGGCGCTTTCATCGCAGTGATCGGTTTATATTTACTCAGTATTAATGAAGACTTTAGCATTGCAAAAGGTGATTTACTTCAACTGATTTGTGCAGTTTTCTTTGCTGCACATGTTTTGGTCATTGGTTATGTAGCCAAGAGAATGGATCCATTAAAGCTTTCATTAATTCAGTATTTTGTTTCTGGTATTTTAAGTTTATTTATTGCTGTTTCTATTGAGGTAATTACCTGGCAGATGATTGTGGATACGGCTATTCCTCTTCTTTATGCTGGCATTATGTCTATTGGAGTAGGATACACCTTACAGGTAGTCGCACAGCAGCATGCCAAATCCTCTCATGCAGCTATTATTTTAGGCTTAGAGGGTGCATTTGCTGTTCTGGGTGGTTGGCTTATCTTGGATGAAAACTTGTCAACTCGTGGCCTCATTGGTTGTGCATTGATGCTAACTGGCATGTTCTTATCACAACTATTGCCGCGTTTAAGCTTCAAGAAAGCTGGTTAAATTAATTCATAAATCTCATGGTATGATTAATCAGCTTCTTTGCTATTTAATGTTTTAGTGGATATTGATGAATATTATCGATTTTCAAAATATTACGGTATTTCAAGGAAGAAACAAAGTCCTTGAAGACTTCTCTTTAACCATTGACGAGAGTCAAAGCACAGTAATACTTGGGCCAAATGGCTCTGGAAAAACGACCCTCCTCAAGCTTCTGAATCGAGAGCTCTACATTGTTGAAGATAAGGCCAGTAGCCTTAAAATCTTTGAAAAAGATAGATGGAATGTTGATGAACTGCGATCTAACTTAGGTGTGGTTTCTCAGCATCTCCAGTATGGCTATTCAAACAGTGCGATCGGTCTATATGTTGTTCTTTCAGGCTTTTATTCGAGTGATGGTATCTGGCAGCACCAAGAATTTGATGATAGCAGATTAGATCGTGCAAAAGAGGTCATGGATCTGCTTGCTATATCCAACCTCAAGGATAGAGAGTTTTCTACAATGTCTACAGGCGAGCAAAGAAAATTCCTTCTTGCTAGGTCGCTTGTCAATGATCCTGCAGTTTTAGTGTTCGATGAGCCAACGAGTGGCCTTGACATGAGCACGTGTTTTCAGTACCTTGAAATTATAAGAGAGCTCATTAGTATGGGGAAAAAAGTCATCCTGGTGACTCACCATATTCACGAAATACCTCCTGAGGTGACAAGAGTTATTTTATTGAAAGAGGGCAGGGTGATTGAAGATGGCGATAAAGATCAAATCTTAACTAACACAAACCTTACTAACCTGTTTGATTGGCCTATTAAGGTTATAAAAGAAAATGGCTATTACCAGGCAATCCCTGGTTAACTAATCCAGATCAGTACGATATAAGGCTGATCTTGCATGCGCCTGGAGGCCTTCTCCATAAGCTAAAACCGAAGCAGTCTCACCCAATTTTTTTGCTCCTTCTTTTGAAGCCATCACTATTGAAGATCGTTTTGTGAAGTCATAAACACCAAGAGGTGATGAAAATCTTGCAGTACTTGAGGTAGGCAAAACATGATTAGTGCCAGCGCAGTAATCACCGAGCGCCTCAGAGGAGTATCTACCCATAAATATTGCGCCTGCATGCTTTATGTCATCAACAATAGATTCTGGATCATCAACAGAGAGCTCGAGATGTTCAGGAGCAATCCTGTTAGAGATTTCTACTGCATCATCAATATCTTGAGTCAAGATGAGAGCGCCTCTATTCTTAAGTGAGGTTTTTATGATGTCCTCTCGATCCATGGTTGGTAAGAGTTTTGAAATGCTTCTTTCGACTTCCTTGATGAAGTCTTCATCTGGGCACAGAAGAATTGCTTGCGCGTCCTCATCATGTTCTGCTTGGGAGAATAAGTCCATAGCAATCCAATCTGGATTCGTTTTTCCATCACAAATGATGAGTATTTCAGATGGCCCTGCAATCATGTCAATGCCTACCTGGCCAAAGACCTGTCTTTTTGCAGTAGCTACGTAAATATTTCCTGGACCAACAATCTTGTCAACCTTTGGAATGCTCTCGGTTCCATAAGCAAGAGCTGCTATAGCTTGAGCACCTCCAATCGTAATGACTAAATCTACATTAGCGACATAAGCTGAAGCGAGAACTAATTCATTAATCACGCCATTCGGTGCTGGCACAACCATTATAAGTTCTTTAACTCCGGCTACTTTTGCAGGAATGCTATTCATCAGGACTGAGGATGGGTAAGCGGCCTTTCCACCAGGCACATAGAGACCCGCTCTATCCAGAGGGGTTATCTTTTGACCTAGAACGGTACCATCTTCTTCCTTATAAGTCCATGACTCTTGAACTTGCTTAAGGTGATATGACTTAATTCTTTCGGCTGCAATTGTGAGCGCATTTTTTTGCTCATTATCAAGACTTTCAAACGACTCTCTAAGCCTCTCTTGAGAAATGATAAGCTCTGAAATAGAATGAGCCTTAAGTGAGTCGTATTGATTGGTGTAATCTAAAACTGAGGCGTCACCATTTTGTTTTACAGCATTAATAATTTTTTCAACAGAACGATTGATTTCTTCATTTGAAGCACTTTCCCAAGCTAATAATGCATCGAGTTGGCTTTCAAAATCTTGATCTTGAGTAGAAAATTTATTAATCATATACCCAGTTCAATTTTTTTAATCCAATCATTGATTTCACTGTGCTTTGTGTTGAATGCAGCCGAGTTAACGATTAGTCTTGAGCTAACCTCATAAATTAAATCTAATGGAATAAGATTATTTGCCTTGAGCGTATTACCCGTATCGACGAGATCGACAATGCAGTCTGCGAGTCCAACAATAGGGGCTAGCTCCATAGCACCATAAAGTTTGATGACTTCTACTTGTTTGCCTTGATTATAGAAGTACTCTTTTGCAGACTTAACGTATTTTGTAGCAACCTTGAGAGTGCTCTTATTGAGATCTTTATCTTTTTCAGAGGCGACCATCATTTTGCATTGAGATATCCCCAAATCAAG
>ENA-OWPI01002077-OWPI01002077.1-marine-metagenome-genome-assembly--contig:-NODE-2077-length-19707-cov-14.599032_pt1 | contig 19707 bp, 15 predicted proteins | sample MGYA00238138_ERZ651775 | MGnify/ENA primary metagenome ERZ651775 (study PRJEB26906, sample SAMN06265043) | marine metagenome | isolation source: Helgoland LTER site | place: Germany:Helgoland, sampling...
GAAGGATTGAAGCTCGCCAGAGGTTTGTTGTCTGAGCTCGCCGACATGGGCCTAGCGGCTGGAACAGAGTATCTGGATCTAATTAGCCCACAATATTTAGCAGACCTCGTGTCTTGGGGCGCGATTGGCGCGAGAACAACGGAAAGCCAAACGCATCGAGAGCTGGCCTCTGGCTTGTCCTGCCCCGTCGGGTTTAAAAATGCGACTGATGGGGACGTACAGGTTGCTGTGGATGCCATCCGGTCGGCCTCTAATCCGCATCATTTTTTGTCCGTGAGCAAGCAAGGCCGCTCGGCCATTGTCCAAACCAAGGGCAACGAAGACTGTCATATTATCTTAAGAGGCGGCAAGCGCGCGAACTACGATATGTTCTCCGTTCAGGATGCGGCTGATATGTTGCACAAAGCGGGTTTGCAGGCGCGCATCATGATCGATGCCAGTCACGCCAACAGTCGAAAGATTCCGGCCCGGCAGATTGATGTCGTCACGGATATCGCAACGCAAGTTGCTCGAGGTAACCAAGCCATCTTTGGATTGATGATCGAGTCTAATATCGAAGCAGGTCGCCAGGATGTTGTTGACAAGACGACTTTGAAATATGGCCAAAGCATCACCGATCCCTGCATTGCTTGGGAAGACACCGAAACGCTGTTACACGAACTCGCAAGCGCCGTGCGCACCCGCAGGGCCCTCGCAGGATAAAGTGTTCAAAGATAAGTCTTTGCGCGAATCAAAATGCCGAGGGGTACTTGCGATCTAGGGCGCAGTGGGCGTTAGTCGGGTAGCCAAGCTGCTAGCGGTCGGTGAGGCCAGAATGAGCCTTGTCAGCAACCTTAAAACGGCTGGCAGCCACGAAAAAAGCATTCTGCGCCGACGGCAGCAATGGTAGGTGCATCAACACCCGTAGGCGCGTCTGGTCCAAGATCAACTAAGGTACAGTCGGTGGGCGGTTGCATCAGTTTGTGAGCGTGGCCCGGTCCCTGCAGATCAACGGTGGTTGATGATCGAAAACATCGCCTGAATACAGAAAGCGACGCGGGCCAAAACGCTTCTCTGCAGAAAGAAACGCTAATTGAGTCGTGATAGCCGAGGTTTCTTCGGCCTAAAGGTAGAAAAATGGTGAAGCCTAGAATCGTTATTTACGGCACTGGACGGTATGGCTGCGACTGCGTTCGGATGGCGCAGGCGAAGGGTTGGCCCGTTGTTGCAGCATTCAATCGAGCAGGGTCAAAGGTGGGTCAGGATATCGGCCGGTTAGCAGGCTTGGATAAGGATCTTGGCGTTATCGTTGAAAACGCCGACGTCGCCGACTATCAAGCGATCGAGGCAGACATTGCAATTGTCACGACCTCAGATCGTCTCAGTCACAACATCGAAGGCTACGAGCGTCTGCTAACGGCGGGCTTGAATGTGCTCTCGCATGGGACCGAGTCTTACTTTCCGTCGGCCGCTGATCCAATTTTGGCCGCTAAAATTCAGAGGTGGGCAGAGGACGCAAACGTCACCTTTACCGCATCGGGTATTTGGGATATGTCTCGAATCTGGTCAGGCATTCTGTGCGCGGCACCCTGTATTGGCATCCGCGCGCTGCATCACGCGAGTCGAACCAACCTTGGAATGCGAAAAGTACACGCAGAGCTGGCCGGAATTGGCTTGAGTCATAAGGCGTTTCAGGCCACTCGGGTCGAGCAGGCTGGGCCCATCGGTGAGCTTTACAAACTGGTGCCATGGCAGGTGACAGCGGCCCTCGGTTTTGAGGTTGTAAAAGTGGTTGAACGCCGGGAGGCCATGCTGTTCGATCGTCCGATGTATGCCGCGGGCCTAGGTCGAGATATTCCCGCTGGGGAACCTGCGGGTCTCCGCGTTTTGGTTGAGGTCACGACTGCTCAGGGGGTCTCCGCACACGCGCATATCGAATTGGGCTTGTCAGAGAAGGATCAAATGGACTTTATGCGCTGGACTGTGGATGGTGAACCCGGTTCAACGGTTCACGTTGACCGGGAAGTTGGATCGGTCGGTTCCGCCACGTCGATGATCAATCGTGTTCGCGACGTGATCAACGCGCCGCCCGGTATCCAAGAGGTGTTTCGACTGGGTCCGGCGAAACACTCGGCTTTTGATTTATGAGCGCCTGGCCCAGTATTCACGGGTCTGCAGAGGATCTGCTGAAGGAGGCGCGCAGAAGCACCGGAATTGACATGATCGATTTCGAGGCCGAGGTGCCCTTATCCATTTTGATTGATTCTTATAACCGTCAAGCCCGGTTCACAGAAGCCGGTGCGGTCATGAAGCGAAACTATCTGCTGCGGATTCTGAAGAATCGACTTCGCATGCAGCGCGATCTCGCCGCGCATCCCGGCATTTTGGACATCGAATTACGCCCGCCACTGCTCATCAACGCATTAGCTCGAACCGGTTCAACAAAAATGCAGAAGACGCTGGCGGCAACGGGCGATTTTAATTATCTACCCTATTGGATGTGTATGAATTCTGCCTCCGAGACGGGGGTGCCGAACGAAAGTACGGTGAATCGTATTGCTGAGGTTCAGCAGTATTCAGACTGGTTTAACGACGCGAGCCCCGAGGTTCGGTTCGGTCACGACATGTCAGCATTAGAGCCCGAGGAAGAGGCCTACATTCTGATGCAAAGCTTGTATGCCGCAACGCTCGCGGGTTTTGCCACGGCAACGGACTACGTTGATTGGCTGAGTACTCAGGATCAAGGGTGCCAATACCGTTATCTTCGAGATACCTTGAAGTACCTGATTTGGCAAGGCCTGGCTGACCCTAACAAGCCGTTCTTATTGAAGTGTGTCGCCAACTTGGGGTTGGAGACTGAAATAGTGAATGCCTTCTCAGAATCGGGTATCCACATCGCGATGATGCATCGAGATCCGCTGTCAGTGGTGCCGTCTGCGAGTCGATTAGGTCTGCTGTTTCGGCGGGCGTATTCAGCGGTTGATACGGATATGAGTGGTCGACCTGGGCGGATGGCGGGACAGATGATGCGCAGTCTCCGATATCGCAAGGAGCATCCCGAAACACCGTTTCATGACATTAGCTACGCTAAAGTTCGCTCGGAGCTGCCCTCTGTAATTGACGGCCTTTATGCCTTCTGCGGGTTGGAGCCATCAGAACAGACTTATGTCAACGTTGCGCGTTGGGAGGCTGACAATCCCAAGAACAAACAGGGCGCTTGGTCTTATGCTGCCGAGGCGTTTGGGTTTACCAACCATGACATCCGACGCGAGTTCGCCGATTATTACGCTTGGATTGAGGCCGAAGGGATCTGTGAGTGGGGTAATTGAAGGGCTGAGAATCGCTCGGCTTGAGTGGCTGATGCTCGGGGTTCTATAATTTTCAATTGTAGAATAACTTTATTCTAAATAGTGCTAAGCGCTCGTGGTATTCGCCAAGCGTTAATTTTCCATGGGCTTTGACAAAGCCGTTCAAGATCATTGTCGCGGGGCGCAATATTTGAAAAAAGGCTGGTCCAAAGTGTTTTTCGATGCGTATTTGTGAGGGTGAAAGCGGACTGATTGAAAACTTTAAGCTTTAAACGAAATCTTTAGAAAAAATTGAGTTTTGTGCTTGAAAACAGTCACTGCTGCCACCATATAGCCTGTGAGTCTCAAAAGGACGTCAGGTAAAACTTGCAAAAGGAGCATATCGTGTCCAAAAGACGCATCGTAAAATTAACTTCCGTATCACTAGAATTCATGCTGGTCGCCGCCTCTACCATCGTCGTCGCCCCCTTCTTTATCGGATAACCGGCCACGCTCATCGCGCTAGCAGCCGCTTCAAAGCATCGCCCCTCAGAAACCGTTCCACCACGTTAGAACACGGTTCTCGAGAGCGCCGTGCAAAAGAAAGACAGCCTCAGATCGTATTGCATTGGTCGCCAGCGGCAGGTCAGTACGTAAGAACGTGTGGGCATCTGACAGGATTGCCGTTCGGCGTTGATGCTGCCCATGCGGCGCAATGATATGCTGGGCGTCAAACTAACTGTTCTGCTGCGTGCGAGGCCCTTATGACTGTGATTATTTCAGGATTCATCGATTTCCAACCCCACGAGAATGTGCCGGAAATTCTGCGCTCTGCGAGACCGCTCGTTGAAGGGGCGCTCGCCGAGGTCGGTTGCATTGCCTACTCTTGGACGGAAGATCACCTGACGCCAGGTCGGGTGATGGTCTATGAAGAGTGGACGTCATCGGACACTTTGGCGGCGCACTTAGCGAGCCACTGGTATCGGGATATGGGGCAACACTTGGCAAAGTTTGATCGATTGCCCATGGTGAAACCGATCAAAAAGTTCCGGGTTGATTTGGAAGAGCCCGTGTACGACGAGACCGGCATTGCTCGCGGTGAGTTTTTGACAGCTTAGGTCTTTAGATCAGCGAGAAAAGTCCTCGGTGATAGCGTCTGGCGGCGATTGTCGGTTACGGCAGGTCTTGCGTTGAAGCTTGATCGTCCTGGCACAGCGCCTTAGAGATTGATTGGTACGCCAAACTGCATTTGCAATAGCTGCGCGGGCAAGACTTGTTGGCCAAGCTCGAAGGCTTGGGTTTGATCAAAGTTCGGCATTAGGACATTTTGCTCAACGTTGCCGAGGTCACCAAATAGGTCGTCGTGATGGATGGTGTAGACGCGTTTAGGCTGACGTTGGGTCACCATTTCATCGAGATAGGCTAATTGGTGGGCCCTCGGTAATGTGGGTAGACCGCCCGTACCCAGAAAAACGGCGTCCACTTCGATCTCGGCCAAAGCACCCGGCACAAAGCCTGCACTACCCTGAATCAGCATTCGGCCTTTGGGGTGCCCAATGACGAGGGTGTAGGCCTGGCCAAGCTTCCAAGCGGTGTACGGCGCGGGGAGTGTGAGCGGCGCGGCAACCGTGCCAGAGATCGCGCTGTTAGTCGCCAGCGGGGCATGCTGGGACGGGTAAAAGGTCACCTCAAACGCGCCGACCGGATAAATCGTCTCGGTTTCAATGACCTTGATTTGGGTAATCGGTAGGTGCGATCCCGCAGCGATTTGCGCGGTGGTAGCTGAACCCATCAGTTGCGCTCCGGTCTGTTTCGCAACTTCAGCGCTGTCCAGGGCATGATCGAAATGGGAATGCACGGGTATGACCGCCTTGAGGCGATTGATCTCGAACCGATCCAGCATGCCTTCGATTGCGGCTTGGTCGGGTTCGATCGCTCGCTCAAGCGCGATATCGAGCAAGCTCGGGCGCGAGAAGTAGCCGTCGATTAATATTTGGGTCACGCCATCGTCGATGAGCAGCGTGGTCACCCCAAACCAGGTTACCGTGAGCGCTTGCCCAGCCTCGGCAGGTTTCGCGTAAGCAATCCCAATTTCAGACATAGTGGGTTTTGAGAGCAGCCAGAGTGCGCACAAAAGCACCAAAGCGCTGATGATCAGAAGGAATTTCTTCATGTTGTGGACTCATTCATTCAAAGCGTTGAAAAATCTTTTTGAGCAATAGCGCAACTAGATAATAGATGGCGCGAGCGCACATTGCCTAAAAAGCGCTTCAACCCGTTGTTGGTTCACAAAGCATAAACGTTTTTACGGACAGCCGCGAAGCAGGACGGTCGGTGTCGGCCATTAAATCCGTGCAACCCGCCTCTAAGACGCTTTATTTCTGCAACAGGCCCCGCCAAACAAAATGCAAAAATGCCGCCCAAATGAGGGCGTAGGCAAGCGCAAAGCCCCACTCAAAGCCAAGATAGCCCAGCGCAATGCCGATAACGGGCGCCATTGCCAAGAAGTGCCCACGCACCCAACTATGGGTTGTCGCGCTAATGATCAGTGCACTGACAAAGGACAATAGCATCAGTGCAGAAAAAGTATGGGTCGACCATGCCGCGCCCGTAATGACCATGAAGGCGCCAATGACGAGGCAGGCGATGCCCGTGGTGCTGTGGATAATGACGTCCCAAGGCAGTGCAGTTTGAGATTGATTAGGGGGGCTTGGGTTACTTTCAGTCATATCGGTTTCAGTTTTGTTAAAAGCTTATCCTGACCGGATTGGGGGGTAAACCCCATCGACTCGAATCAATCTAATGGGGTTTCGGCAACCCAACCTTAGCGGCGCTGATAGCGAATGCGCGCAGCCTTGCATGGGGTGAAATTAGCCTAAATACCGATGGTGCAAATGGGTTAAAAAAGCATCTGTGGTCAGGGGCGAGCCGGTTGCATCCGTCATCAATTGGTCAACGGAGACCGCGCTACCCCGATTGTGGACGTGCTCTCGGAGCCAGCTAAGAAGACCGCTAAAATCACCGGTTTCGATTTGCTGCAAGGTCTCGGGTTGGCTCGTCTTCGCGGCCTCAAATAACTGCGCCGCCATAAGCGCGCCCAAGGTGTAGGTTGGGAAATAACCAATTAAGCCAGCAGGCCAATGCACATCCTGCATGACGCCATTTTTATAGTTGCCGGCTGTTGATAAGCCAAAGTAGTCCGTCATTTTTTGATGCCAAGCCTCGGGTAGGTCGGCAACGGTCAAGCTGCCATCGATCAGCGCTTTTTCAAGCTCGTACCGCAAAATAACATGCAATGGGTAGGTTACTTCGTCGGCGTCGACCCGAATGAAGTCCCGGCGCACCGTTGTGACCTGCCGGTAGAGGTTATCAACCGACCAAGCGGGATCACTTTCCGCGCGGCCAAATGCGGCCCGCATTTTGGGTGCGATAAAGGTCATAAATGCGGGCGATCGACCCGCCTGCATTTCCATCAGCAGCGATTGGCTTTCGTGGGTCCCCATGGACAACGCTTGGCTCACGGGTTGGGTGAGCCAGTCCTTGGGTCGGCCTTGCTCATACATCGCGTGTCCGGTTTCGTGAATGACGCCAAAAAGCGATTGCAAAAAATCAGTTTCACTGTAGCGCGTGGTGAGTCGAACGTCCTCCGGGACGCCGCCACAAAATGGGTGATGCGAGGTATCCAGTCGGCCATGGTTAAAATCAAAGCCCAAGGTTTTCATAACCGACAATCCGAGTTCTCGTTGCGCCGCAACCTCAAAATGGTCTCCCAAGGGCATGCCGGGCGTTTTAGCTTGGTGCGCGATAATCTCATCAGTAAGGAGCGGAAGACTCGTTTTCAGCGGTTCAAATAACGTGTCCAGTTGGCTGGCGGTGACACCAGGCTCGTAAAGCTCAAGCATCGCGTCATAAAGACCCAGGCCGCCAGCATCGGCGCGCATTGCCGCTTCTTCTTGCGCTAGACCGACAACGCGTTCAAGGTGCGGTTGAATGGTTGCCCAATCATTTTCCGCTCTAGAAATTCGCCATTGTTGCTCTGAGGCCATCACGGCTTCGGTTTGCGCTCGTACGAAATCGGAGGTGAGGCACGCAGCTTGCCGGTGTTCGCGTTGAATAACGGTGACGTTCGCCGTTTGCATGGAGGACAGTTCAAGGTTTTCACAAGCTACCAGCCAATCACTTATTTGGGGGTCGACAGTGAGGTCGTGAACCAGCACGTTCAGGGTCGCCATCGCCCGGCTTCGCGCCGCGCCGCCACCGGCTGGCATCATTGCAGACTCATCCCACCCCGTAATCGCCCCAATGTGTCGAAGGTCATTGATTTTTTGGTAATGCGCGTCGAGTGCTTCATAAGCGTTCATAGGCAGGGCTCGCAGGTCGTCGTGATAAAGCCGCAGTTTAAAGGCTCAACAAGAAGTGGTCTATTGTTGGTTGTCTTATGGGATGTCGGCACGCGCGTGCGTCAATGATGGTTGCCGCTTCTACGAGGGAATCAACTAAGCCTGTTCAGATCCTGATCATGGCGTTCAAAGTCAACCCAATGAATGAGCAGCCACATGAGGGCGATCAGGGCGGCGCAAACTAACATGATGCCAGCCTGGTGGGTCCAATGGCTGAGTGGCACCATAAGACCCGACCCAAGCGAGTAGGTCATGTTCGCGAGCGCCATATAGACTGCAAATTGTGAGGCGGCAACCCGGGGAGAACAGAGTCGCATAAATAGGGCGATGAGTGTGACGGTAACGAGTTGGGTCGCAACAGCATTAATCATCAGAAAGCTTTCAAATACCTGATGAATCCCCCAATAGGGCTCGAGCGCTGCGGTTAATCCCAACAATCCGATGCGGAACATCACAACCCATTTTAGAATTCGCAGCGCGCCAACTCGGTCAATCCAAGGGCTACACAAAACACCCAGCACTGCCGCTGTGACACCTGTTATAGCGATCCAATTGGCGTAGGTGATTTGTGTCCAACCCAGTTCTTGAATGGTCACCATGGGTGCAAGGCCAATCAAGATACCGGAGGTAATGCGATTGCATGCTTCGATGAGAATCAATAAGAGGCTCATGGGTAAGACGATGGCTCGGAAGAGGCCGATAACAATAGCCTGCCAGGTCTTAGACCCGGCCCGGGGACCTTGAGGCCTTTCGACACCTGTGCTCCAAGGCAGCAGGCGTTCGCACGGGTGTTCCCGAATCAACAAGGGCACTAGGAGGATCAAGAGCACGCACAGCGCCATCAAGCTCGCGGCAAGGGTCAGGCCCTGATCGGCCAAAGCCCAGCTGGAGAGCGCGCCCGATAAACTAATGCCCGCCATTTGGCCGCCATACATAAAAGCATTGCCTTGCGCGCGTTCATCCGCCTTTAAAATGTCGACCGCCAAGCCGTCAACTGCGACGTCTTGCAAGGCGCCGAACACATTGCTCAAAAACCCTAAGCCCGCCAAGTACCAGTAGTGCGATGAAGGTTCTGGGTGCAGCAGCGCTAAGAGCGCAAAGCTTAACAGCAAGCCGCTTTGCGCAAATAAAACCCAAGGCCTGCGATTGCCCATGGGGGCGAAGGTGAAGCGATCCATGATGGGGCCTGCCACCAGTTTGAAACTCCAGGGCAAGAAAACAAACGCGATGAATCCACCGACTTCCGCAGCCGTCATTCCAAGGGACGCCATATAAGCGGGTATTGCGACCTGGAAGAGGCCGATTGGCAGGCCTTGGGCGCAATACAAAAGCGCAAGCGTCGCCAGCCGCAGGGCTTTATGGTCGGTCAGAGCAGGCAAAGGTCGTAACAGGGCGTTCATGATTTAAAGATCCTCTCGTTGCTAGAGCAGCTTCCACGGCCAATCTTTATTGTCAAATGTGCTTGCGTTACTTGAAGGGTTCCGGCCCTTTGGGTGTAATTAAGGCGCGGCGCAAGAGCATGCTTGAGTCCGTGTTGATTTCGACGCCGCAAGCGCCCTTTGCAGCGCATACGGGCAGTCTAGTGTGGGTTTTGGATTGTCGACGTTACATCTTTTGGCAGGCTGATCGGTTTTTTGGTTTTGCACAAGACTTTCACCTGATGAATCAACTTCTTGGCTCGTGTCGCGGCCAGAAAGCCAGTAAAGTATTCGGCTTTGCAGCGCAATTTTCTGTCTTGCGGTGCTTTGTTGAACAACGGGAGCCTGTTTTGAAAGAGTCAGATAAAGCGTTCGATATTCATGCTCGATTCGAGGGTGAGTCCTATCAAGATATCTTGGATCGAGATACTCGAGCGGTCCCAGAATGTTTGCGGGTAGAGCAAGCCCAATATCTGGGGAGTGATCCGGTGCCGGCAAGCCACTACACGTCCGTTGACCGCTTCGACCAAGAAGTTGAGCATATGTGGATGCGAGCCTGGCAAATGGCCTGCCGAGTCGAAGAGATTCCAGAAGTCGGCGACTATCTCGTTTATGAGATTATCGATAAGTCGGTCTTGCTGGTGCGTTCGGCGCCGGATCGAATTCAAGCGTTTTATAATGCTTGTCTGCATCGAGGGCGTAAGCTTGCGCTCTCTGCGGGTAACAAGACCGAATTAAAGTGCCCGTTTCACGGGTTTTGTTGGCAGTTGAACGGTGATTTCAAAAGTTGCCCAACTCCTTGGGATTATCAGCATTTAGATGCGGAAACACTGCAGCTGCCAGAGTTAAAGGCCGATACCTGGGGCGGATTTGTGTTTGTAAGTTTTGATGAGGCGGCGCCGCCGCTAATGGACGTGATCGGCCCATTAGATTGGCACTTTAAAGATTGGCACTTAGAAGATCGGGCGATTACGTATCATGTTGCGAAAGTTGTGCCGTGCAATTGGAAGGTTGTCGCAGAAGCGTTTATGGAATCCCAACATGCGCCAACCACGCACCCGCAAATTATGACCCACGTGACCGACGTCAACTCCCAATACGATTTGTTCTCGGATTACGTCAGCCGACAAATCAGTGCGAGCGCCGAACCAAGCCCTTTGCTCGATCGAGAGACCGTGTCCGAGCAGCGGATCCTGGATGATATGACGAGTCGCCGTTACAAAATTTATAGTGATGTTAAACCCCTACCGCCCGGGGTGACCGCCCGCGCGTTTATGGCGGAAAACGTGCGGGAAAGTTTGCAGGCATTAAACGGGCATGATTATGGCCGCTATTCTGATGCCGAAATGCTCGACTCAATACTGTATAACGTCTTTCCGAATTTTTCCGTTTGGGGCGGGATGAAGCCAACCCGTGTCTATCGCTGGCGGCCCAATGGTCGGGATGTTGATAGCGCCATAATGGAAATCTATCAGCTTGATCTGGTCCCCAAAGACGGCGAGCGGCCGCGGCCAGCGCCGCGGCGAGTGCTCTCCGATGATGAACGCTGGAGTGATGCGGAAGAATTGGGCGGCCTCGGCGCGATCGCGGACCAAGATATGGGCAACCTTCCCTATGTTCAGCAGGGGCTAAAGAGCTCGGGTAACAATCAGGTGCAGTTCGGCAATTATCAAGACATGCGGATTCGTCAGCACCACATCATGATTCAGCGTTACATCGATGGCGAGATCTGACGACGGCTCCGAGCGTCACAACTGCCAAGGTGCGTCTTTAAGACTGTCGCCTTACTGCGTTCAGCGGACATGTTATCCGCTTCAGGCCCGGGCGCCGCAGCGCTGGGTGGATCTGAAGGTGCGGCCGGACTTAGGTTGATGAAAAGCGCGTGCCATGACGTTACCGAATAAACCCGCCGTTCATGACGCAATGCTTGGATAATGGCCGGTCCAGTCATTGTGCAAAGCAACGCTTGCGGCAAGATCCACTAGGTCCTGTTCGCGGTCCCACCCCGCGATGGCGTGTAGGCCAACGGGCAACCCGTCTGCGTCCCAGCCACACGGGACCGAAAGTGCAGGATGACCCGTCAGGTTCGCAATTGACAGGTGTGACCACCAAGCGGGTAGCGGCAGCCATGCATCATTTATGCAGACTCGCTGATCGCGGCTAGGATCCGCGAGCGGGGCTTGGGCATTCAGCGTCGGCGTTAGAATGAGACTGTACTGGTTTAACGTGTGTTCAAGGCGATCGTATAGCGCCGAGCGTTCGATCGCCTGAGCCTGAAGGCGCACCCCATCAGATTTGAAGGTCTCGTTTGACAGTAAGGCTTTCAGGGGCGCGCTGAGGCTGGCTTGTTGTTCGGGCTGCATTGCTCGAACGCGCGCGGCGAGATTCGCCGACATCAGTTCCAGCGACAGGCCACGATCGAAGGCAACCGGATCATCTTCAGCGGTTGAGATCTCGTATCCAGCCTGCTGTAGGGCTTTGAGAGACGGCTGAACGACCGCCATGATGTTTTGATCAGCTACTTGGCCGCCTAACGCTGGAATAAAAAGCGCTCTTTTTTTGGGGCCTTTTGCTCGCGATGGATCTGGCTGACTCAGCGGTGCAATCCGACGGCGGGACCAAGGGTCCAGGGTGCTTGCACCCTTCATGAGATTAAACCCTAGCACGAGATCCTCGACGTGCCGGCTGTTGATCGAGATTGAACTATTATTGCCAAAGTGAAAGGGCCAGGTCTCGTGTGGAATTGCGCCCAAGGTTACTTTTAAACCGAGAATGCCGCAGGCGGCAGCTGGTACACGTGCAGAACCGCCGCCATCGGTGCTGATCCCAAAGGCGCCGACCCCAGTCGCCACTGCCACGCCAGCGCCACCACTACTGCCGCCTGGCGAGCGGGTTGGGTCCCAAGGATTGCGGGTAATGCCAGTGAGTTCTGAGTCGGTGAGGAGTTGGGAGGCAAATTCTGGCGTGGTTGTTTTACCGATCAGCACAGCGCCGGCCTTGCGGAGTCGATCGATCGCAACGACATCTGCTTGCGGTTGAAATGTCTCGAAGGCCCTCGATCCATAGGTTGTTCTTAAATCACAGGTATTCAATAAATCCTTTGCGGTAAAGGGCACGCCGAAGAGATAGGCGGCATCAGCTGGCGAGCCTTTCAGCAATAGCTGATCGCAGCGTTTTGCCTGCTCGATGGCTTGATCCCAAGCGATCGTCACAAAGGGGTTCAAGGCGCGCTGAACGCGTTCGGCTTGCCGAAGGGTTTGCGCCATAACGTCAAGTGCGGACAACTCACGATTCCGGATCAGTCCCGCAATCGCGATCGCGGAGCGCCCTAAAATATCCATCATTTGGACATCTTTTGATCAGAGGTAAACCAGGTCGTGCCGGCTTCAGAACGGCTGCAGAATCTTATGCCTCGACTGGGCTTGAGGGTTCGGCAAGGCAGCGGTTGACTGAAATCGTTGTGCATTGCGCGCTACGCCCCAGGCGCTTGAATCACCGCGCCGTCGGTAATCAATTGGGCAATGTCGTCGTCGCTGTAATCGAAATCCTTGAGTACCTCAGTTGAGTGTTGGCCGAGCAAGGGGACGTCACCGGTTGGTCCAAAAACGGTGTCATTGATGCGATAGCCTGCGGTTGTGACCTGTTGTGGGCCAGCCTTGGTTTCGACCCGTTGAAGTAGGCCGCGAGCCGTTGGTTGTCCACTTGCTAAGGTCTGCTCAAGACTTTGAACCCCGCCCGCGACGGCTTTGGCTTGGGCGAAGAGGACATCCCATTCCGCCGATGTTTTGGTCAGCAACCGGGCCGCAACCGCCTGCTCGATAGCCAGAATATCGGTCATGAACGCTTTGGTTGTGAGGGCTGCATAATCGTTTAAGCCAACGGCTTTACAGATTCCTCGGCAATGATCGGGGAAATAACCGGCCAGCATGACGTAACCGTCCTGAGTCTCATATCGACCGAGTAACGGTGCTTCTCGGTTACCTGCGGGTGCCGGTGGCGCGCCCGTCGAGGCGGCAATACTGGTATTACGATTGAGCAGTAGCATCGCAACGTCTTGCATGGCCAGGTCAATAAATTGACCTTCGCCGGTCCGCGCTTTCAGCAAAAGCGCGGCCAAAACCGCCGAGGCGGCTTGCATGCCGGTTGCATAATCCAGCACGGGACCCCCGGTTCTGATCGGGCCATCGCCGCGAATATTGTTGGCCATGTAGCCCGAGGTTGCCTGGACAACATCATCAAAGCCGGGTCGATTTGCATGGGGTCCGTTTCTTCCAAAGGCTGAAATCGATAGATAAATAAGACCAGGATTAGCTGCGGCAAGCGTTGGGTAATCTAAGCCGAATTGGGCCATGGTCCCGCCCTCAAAGTTTTCAACGAAAATATCGACCGTTGCAGCAAGCTTCTGAGCGCAGGCTTGGGCTTTTGAGGTCTTGAGATTCAAACAAATACTGCGTTTGCCGGCATTTTGAGGTACAAACCCGCTCCCAATTCTATGAGACAACTGCTCTGGCGTACCGCCCCAGGATCGTGTCATGTCGCCCGCTGGGGCTTCGACTTTGATAATCTCTGCGCCAAGCAGTCCGAGTTGATAGGTGCAGTATGGGCCAGCTAAAACATGGGTAAGATCCAGTACAACCAGTCCTTCAAGGGGTTTCATTTCAACAGCTCCGGGGTGATTCATTTCAGAAAATATAGAATCACTATAGCGTGGTTTTTCAGCTCAGTCTTGAGTTGGTGTGATACTCGCCGAGGGCGGGGGATCATTGATTTCAATGTTTTACTTTGCAGATCGAATCTTTTAAGTCTTTCTTTGAGTCGAGTGGTCTAATCGCCCAGATGCTGCTGCTTATTTTGGGAATCCCTCGAGGCTACGATATAGTATCGCCTTCAAAAAGAGGTAACCCAAGCATGTCAGAGATGAGTTTAGATGAAGCGGTTTTGAGTCGTCGATCGGTCCGCGGATTTCTGCCTAAGCCCGTGCCAAAAGCCCTCATGCGTAAGGTCTTCGACCTCGCGCAATGGTCACCCTCAGGTACAAATGTACAGCCTTGGAAAATATGCGTGGCGTCCGGTGAGGTAAGGGATTCTCTTCGAGCGGAATTTCTACGTCGCGTCAGCGAAGGCGAGCCCTCCAGACAGGATCATAAAGACAAGGGCCGCCTTGGCGAGCCTTATAAGCAGCGCCGACGTGATTGTGCGCGAGTGCTTTACGAGGCAATGGGCATCGAGTGGGAAGACAAGGCGGGCCGCGGCAGTGCGAGTTTGCGTAATTTTGAACTGTTCGATGCGCCGCATGTCGCGTTTTTCTGCATGGAGGATATCTTTGGCGGACAATCGGCGGCGGACGTCGGTATGTATACTCAGACCTTGATGCTCGCAATGACCGCACATGGGCTGGCCTCCTGCGCCCAGGGCACAATGGGGCATTATCCCGATCTTGTGCGTGAAACCTTTGGCCTTGAAGACAATATGACCGTGCTGTATGGATTGAGCTTTGGCTATGAGGATACGACGATCCCGGCCAACACTGCGCGGACAACCCGCGCCGCGCTAAATGAAAGCGTGCAGTTTATGGGCGGCGAGATTGACTATGCCTCAAACTAGAGGCTGCGGGCCGATTTGGCGTGCTGGCCAATGAGTTGCCGCATTAGCGCGGTTCAGTGCTCGTTATCCTGTTGGGTGTTGGTGCGCCTGACGTGAGTGGGTTTTCACGCAGAACGATCCGCTTCGCCGTCTCGATTGTTTTGCTGTCGCTTTTTGGTTGCCGTACAGCCTTACCCGGCGGTGTTTCGTCGCCCGATGATGCAGGTTCGTTGAACGACACGGGCATGGTGGCTTGTCAGTTTGCTGCCGCGCATCACCCGAAGGTCGCTCATCAAAAAGTGGACCGAACACGGGGTGATGCCTCCGCGACGGCTCGACGACATCAACAGGCCGCCGCCCAAGACTGTAATCGGCTGCTAACAAGCCCCGAATAAGCGCCATTGAAAGCCGTTTTAACCGGGCAGCGGGGCTCTGACTAATCGAGACTCGGCGCGTCAAACTCCGCGACGGCTCTGGCGGCTTCCTCGATTGCGGTATGGGTATAGGCACTGGCGCCCGCATCGGCATTGGCAAAAGTAATGTTGCCAAAACGTTGGCGCGCAATTTCATGGGGCGCTTCGCCCCTCGGCCAATCTTCATCCCATAAATCCAGATACTCGTGTGAATAACCGTGTGGCCACCGATTGACAGTGATGGCCAGGATGTCCCGTTTAGCGCTGAACCCAGCAGGGCCCAAGAGGTCTTGGAGTACGCTGCGAACCTCGCGTTCGTAATCTTCGAGCGTTAGGTTGAGCATTCTTGTTCGGGAAGCACGGAGCTTATCCCAGAAGTTTTCAATGCCATCTGGCGGCGATAGACTGCCCCAAAACGTGACAGGAACTGGGCCCGGATCATCGCTGGCCTGGGCGTAGCCACCGGTCTCGACCCCGTTCATGAGAAAGAGCGCTGAATGCAGTCGACCCGGGCAGGCGGCACCATCGATGCCAAGCTGGGTAAAAGGCGCGCGGGAACGAATGAGCACGTTGGTTAGGAGTAAGGGGTATTTGACCTGGTAGCGCTGGGCGGCTTTTTGAGCGGCGGGCAGCGTTGGGCAAATATAGGGGATGACCGAGTGATAGCAGGCCATCACGCATCGTTTCGCCGTCAGCGCAAAAGCTTTACCACCAAACAGGTAGGTGAGACGCACGGCGCCTTCCTGATGCTCAACATTAATAACCGTGCTTTGAAGGCGAATCTGTACCGCATTCTGTGGGCGATCGAGTTGTGAATAATCAAAGTCAGTGGTTGCGATCGTGTCGGCTGTCACGCCCGGCGCAATACTCGGGATGAGCCGTTGCACCAAGAGCCTGGCGATGCTGGCATTGCCGTCTGGAAAGATTCCGACGGGATAGTCCCAATCCGATTCCGCGGCGGCTTCGCCGATTAAATTCAATCCGGGCAGTCCGTCATCGAGGGCCTCGGCAACCGATAGGCACTCGGTCTCAAGACCCCAGGAGCCGTGGCAAGCCGTCTTGAACAGTTGCCGCGCCTCCGTGCCAAGGCCACCTTTTGATTCTAGAAAATCGAAATAGCCGGTGGTGTGTAAATAATCCCCTCGCTCAGCGCTGGATAAGTCGGCTAAGACATCGGTCTGACGTTGATAAAAGGCTCGTAACTGGGTTTTTGCCGTTGTGCTGATTGGAAATTGGTCGAGATAAGGCAACGGTGAGGTGGAGGGTGGTCCTTTTAGCGAACAACCCGTGACTAATTGGTTGACGCCATAGGTTTCAGCATCGAACCAAATCGCCTGGCCCTTTGCACCATTTCGACCATAGTTGAAGTCGGTTTGCTGACGTAGCTTGGGGATATTGATCCCGAGTGTCTGCATTAGCGCTGAAACCGTTTCGCTAAATTGCCAGTATTCCAGATTATGGGTGCCGCCGATCGCAAGCTGCAAGCGGCCGCCCTGGTGAAACTCATTACGCTTAGCGTGACCACCGAAGTCATCGTGATTGTCCAGGATTAGAATTTTTCGGTCTGGTCCAAAACGTTTCTGATAGTAGTAGGCCGCAGCGAGGCCTGAAATCCCGGCGCCGACAATCACGAGATCAAAGGATTCATCTAACGGTTGTGGTTTTGGATGAGGCAGACCATCTCGAGTGTAGGCATGTGCGCCTTCGAAGGATCCTGGATGGGACCCGCGCAGACCGGTTCGCGTTGGCGGGTAAGGTTTGTGATCAGCGCCGAGCGTTGTGGCGGCCGCCGCCGCTGAAGGCGTGATCCCAAGCCCTAAACTGATGAGGCCTGCGTCCTGTAGTAAATCGCGGCGGGTTATCTTGGTTGTCATGCCAAGATCAAAATCGGAGTATTTCAACGAGCGCGCTCCAAGGCAAACAGTACCGATCAATCCTACAAGGGTTGAATTAGATGCGCTATGGCGCCGGATTGGTCTGGTTGCTTAAACGCTGTATTTAAGTTCGGCTGTGGTCGTCCTAGGTCGTCTCAAGCGAATTCGTGAGTTCGCGGGCGTATTCCGGGAGCAGCTGGGATGCTGATTTTGGGTAAAGAATCGCCTGTGAGGGCGCCTTGAGAGCGCCGCTTTAAAAGAAAGCGGGGCTTGCTCAGTTGCCCCGCCGCCAAGTCATGTTATGCCCTCGCCACGGTCAATTATTCAGCGTACATCGAGCGGTTCTGGTCTTTAATCGAGTTCCCAAACTTTGGCTTGGAACGATTTCGCTCGCAGATCAACGGTTGAAATATGCAAGATTCGGGTTGGGGAATCGTCGTCGAAGCCATAAACCTTGAGCTCAGTTCCGTTCCTGGACCAAAGGCCGAGCGTCATGCTTTTTTGAAGTGCCCCAGTGTCGTCAATGGCTTGGACGGTGCCTGTGAAATAGCCTTTTGAATTGGCGTCATTGGTACTGACCATATTATGGGTTGCGTGGACAAGGCCATATTTCCCAGCCAAACCCTCGTAGGTGATGACCATGCCGCGCTCGCTCATGGAGATATCGCTGATCGAGAGTTCGACTTCAATAAAATTGTCGAACCCATGGTTGTCGGCTTGTGTCGTCACGCTGAAACAAAGTGTAGCGAGGGCCAATATTAAAATTCTGGTCATAATGGGGGTCTCTTGGTGTTTAAAAAAATAGTGATCCGACGTGCGATCTTCTGTCTTTAAATCGTTTTCTGAAAGCGAATGAGCTGGGAGTGTGCCGCCTCAAATAAGGCGGCCTCCACAGCGAGTTTGCAGCACATTGTCATTGTGACGGCGGGTTACTCCGCTGCCCAGCGCTTCAGTTCAATCGCAACGTTTGTCGCTTCGAGCGTCCGTGTGCCTTTGACGCCTTTTTGATATCGCGCCATAGCGTCTGAGCTTTGCATTGCGTTAATGCCATCTAGCAATTGCGCCATGCTGCCTGCAACGAAGGAGATAAAGTGCGTGCCCTCAACGTTACCTGAGGCGATGTTACGACCAAAATAGACGTTGCCTGGGAAGTCGTTCAGCGCTTCTGAATCCCACATCTGATTAAAGGCTTTCATAAAAGCGCTGCCGTCCGTGACCGATAGGGCGTAGATCATCGTGACCGGATTGGTTAGGTCACCGGGCGCTGTTTTAACCTTGGCGCGTTCAATGGCAAACAAGTTTTCCCATTCTGGGGTGGAGACTGCCGCAATGGCGCTCAGAAAGGTCATCCAATCGGCTGAGTTGGCATTCATCGCACGGGATTGGTCCATCGATGCCGTGGTTGGGTAAAAGACGTTCACACCGTGGGTGCCCGCGTAATCACCGTTTACAATGTTTTGCGACAGGACAACGGTGTTGGGTGTTTTGGAGCCGGTTGGGGAGGCACGGTATGCATCCATTGCGGCAACAAAGGCGGCCGGGTCTTGGACCACAAAGCTGTAGCCTTGACCGTAAAACAAGGGGGCCTCGGCGGCCGCCACAAAATTAGAACAAAAGCTCAGCACAAGTGCGGCAAATAGGGTTTTAAGTTTCATTTAAGATTCCTTTCTTTTATTAACAAGATTTATTGGTTCTTGACGTTTTATTCTTTGGCACTAAGACGGCTCCTAGAGCGCGTCATAGTAAATGGCGGTACCAAGGTTCTCGATTTCGTCTTTGTTAGCGATCATCCACTCGGTGGTTGTCGCCCACCATTCAGACGACAGCATGGCATCGCTGAATTTTCCGTAAGCCTCATGGGAGTCGAACTCGATAGAATAGTAGGCGCGCTCAATATCACCGCCAGCGCTTGCGCGCCAAAGCTTTGGATTTTTTGCACCCATGCTTTCGTGCAGAGGCGCCGATTGCTTTGCGCCCACTTCCAGTATTTGCAGGCCGGCGACGCTGCCTTCCCAGGTTGTAACAGCCAAAATAGTCATGTGCTTCTCCTTGTTTAAGTGAATGATATTAAAGGGCTGCAAGCGCCTGACAAAGGATAGTTCGAATCTGGTTCGCGGGCTGCGAGGAACCCCCGCTTTGACGACCCGGCTTTAAAAGGCTTTCGATCAAATCGGCGAGCTTGGGGTAAAAAAGGTTAAGGCGGTGCGCGCCTTGGTGCCGAAAAAGGCTCCTAATGAATGACGCCCCGCGCGATACGCGGAGCCGTTTCCCTTAAGGTGCCTGTCAGAAAGCAACCGTCCTAACCGCCCATCTCAAGCAGTCTTAACCGAGCGGGCCGCCTCATTGCTCGAACGAGGCGAGTTTGAGTCCGGTGCAGCGTATGGTCACTGGCAAAAGCGTTAGCCGATACAGGGTTGTTCGGTTTAACATCGGCCGTTTTAACGTAGGGGTGGCCGGGTGAATTTGCGTTACTTTTTGATCATGACCGCTTTGGTTTGCGGGGTGCAGGCGGTTGCTCAGCCCCAGGCGTCTCGATTGTTTGAACCGGCACCAAGAGATGGTACGGGCGCGTTTATGAACCCTGTTGGGGATTTATCGCAAGGCAGCCTTGGCGTACGGGTGCCGTTCATGTTGCGCCGGTTCGGGACCTATTTTCGAGGGGATGAGGGCGCGCCGCGTCTGATGCTGCCGAAAGACCAACCGATTGAAGTAGTGGACTCAACGCAGGCCACCGTGACTTGGGTTGGGCACGC
>ENA-OWPI01002083-OWPI01002083.1-marine-metagenome-genome-assembly--contig:-NODE-2083-length-19673-cov-4.043631_pt1 | contig 19673 bp, 30 predicted proteins | sample MGYA00238138_ERZ651775 | MGnify/ENA primary metagenome ERZ651775 (study PRJEB26906, sample SAMN06265043) | marine metagenome | isolation source: Helgoland LTER site | place: Germany:Helgoland, sampling...
TGCACTTGCTGTAAGAGAAGGATAGATGATATAAAAAATTGGATTAACTATTCAGAGTCTAAAAGACTTGAGATAATGTCTGAATTGTGAGTTAAAAAACGCCAAATAAACAATAGAGCAGTGTAATTTAACTATATGAAGGACTCTATTGGTGACCAAACAAACATAGGAATTAATCTAAGATGGCTTTTACAGCTTGTAACAGTCTCAGTTTTAGCAGCTTGGGGGTATTTTCAAATTGTTTCCCGCGTTTCTGAGATAGAAGTAGATATACTTAGAATGCGTGATAATGTTCACATGAATAGTAATTTTAGGATTAAATGGCCCTTAGGAGAACTTGGGGCATTACCTGACGATGCTGAACAAAACTTGCGTTTAAAATATATGGAAGCTGATATTCAAATACTGAAAAATAGGGTAGATGATTTGAGAATTAAAGATTCAGCCAAATCCAACAATTGAATCGTGAATTAAAAAAGGCCAAATAAACATGTACAAATGCCGATTATGAATCAGAAAGAGCCAAATAAACATAAGATGCCCGAAGTTCAAACATTTACATTTGATTCTGAAAGAAATGATTGGGCTAGTCCATGGGTTAATTTTTATGACAGTATTTTATTTCGGGAGGTTGATAAAATTTACATTTTTGATAAATTCGGAAGGTATTTACCCTTCAACGAACCTTAAAATTTAATAAATTTACATTTTTGTTAACATCCTTGGAACTGCTTCTCTCAAGGTCGGATCATAAAAAATATTTTTACGGTTCGGCCTTTAGTTTTTTAACAATCGGTTAAAAACCTCTCCGATCTCCCAAAAAAAGTATTTTTATTCATAAGTGAAAAATTTTTAAAATACCTCTTGACGGTCCCTGATACTTGGTTTAGATTGGTTGCAGTTATGATTACTACGTCGAAACAAACCACATTAAAACAGTCTGACGATTTCAAATCTGTTTCCTTCGGGATCAAAGAGTCAGGTTTATCTCACATATTCAATGTGCTGCGAAATCAATTGTATTCTGATAAAGTATTAGCAGTAATACGGGAATACTCTACCAATGCTGTTGATGCCCATATTGAAGCAGGTAAAGCAGACACTCCTATTAAAGTTACCCTGCCTAATCAACTCACTCCTGAATTTAAAGTAAGGGATTTCGGTAGAGGATTAACAGAACAGCAAGTCTCTGAGATTTATGCAATGTATGGTGAGTCTACTAAGCGAGGCACAAACGAGCAAATTGGTCAGTTGGGACTTGGCTCAAAATCGGCATTCGCTTATGGAGATAATTTTATCATAAATTCTTATGTTAAGGGAACGAAAACAACATACAATGCTTTCATCGATCCATCTGATGTTGGTCAGATATCCAAGATTCATACGGAAAACACTGAGGAAAATGACGGTATAGAAATCGTAGTTCCTGTTAAAACTGATGATTTCGATGAATTTCATAAAAAAGCAGTAAAGTTATACAAGTATTTTAAAGTTATACCTGATGTTAAAGGCGTTAGTAAAACTGATTTAGATCACAACCTGAAAGAAGGTAAGATTACTGCACAAGGTGATAATTGGAAAATGATTCAAGGAGAATCTTATGCAGTGATGGGTAATATCGCATACCCTTTAGATCATTCTGCATTGAATTTAGGTTGGCAGGATAAAAGAACAGAATTAATTAATGCAGGAGTAGTTATTAATTTTAATATTGGGGATCTTGAGATTTCTGCTTCCAGAGAAGCATTACAATATACTGGCAGAACTAAATCTTCGATTATTGCAAAACTTGATAAAATTATTGAAGATCTTCCTGAGATTTTAAGTAAAGAGTTTGCAAATTGTAAAACCTTATGGGAAGCAAAATGTTTGTATAATGAAGCATTTTCGTATGGAGGTTTTGGCTATACGATTAACAAGCTAATGCAAGCTAAAGGTGTATTTTGGAATGGTGTAAAAATAACTAATAATCAGTTTATAAATCTTGAATGGGGTAGAAAGGTAGAAATTCGTTCCTATAGCAAAGACCGTTACTCTAAGAGGAAAAAAGTTAAAGCAGTAGATGTAAATCACATATTAGCTAAAAAACATACTCTAGTTATCTATGATAATGTTTCTACCTATGATGGAAGAATGAATCGTATTGCTCCTTTACTGGAAGAATACGAGGGAAGAGATAAAAACCACAAAGATACTCCTATCTACGAACAGGTTTTCTTGGTAAGATTTAACGATAGTAAAGCTGAACAAGAGTTTTTTGATGATCAGAAATTAGATTTTGATGCTAAGAATTTAAGTGAATACCCAAAGGTCATTCTAAGAGATATTTACCCTTCTAATTCTACAGTATCAGGAGGAATATCCTCAGTTAAGAATAGCAAGCACAATACAAAAGTTTTTTCAGTTAATGAAAAATGCGACAAATCACGATACCATACTTGTCGAAGCGACTTCTTTAATAGCGATGCAGTTAATTTAAACGATGGGGGAGTTTATGTTGTTATTAATAAATTTAATTGGGGTAAAGCTAGACAAGAACAATCTCATCCTGCTGATCTTGTTGAATCCATTAGGTTGCTTCGTAGTGCAGGTATAGAGGACATACCTACCGTTTATGCTTTTAAACCTACTGATAAGAATATAAAAGCGATTGAATCTGACAAATGGAAGTATTTTGGAGATTGGGCAAAAGAAAAACTACAAGAATATTTAAGTCAGAATAATCTTACAGCAGATTTATTCTGGAAGGTTTTAGCTAGGAAACATAGAAAATCAGCACATAGACTTTCTCCACAAGAAAAAGATCAACCTGATGGAATAGGTCTATGCAAATCTTTAATAGAGTTACAAGAAAATAATTCGGGATTTGTTAATGAATTACCTTCTGGATCACTCGCAAAAAAATACCTCACTCGTTACTACGATATGTTTCTAAAAGAGAATGTTAAGCTAGATCAGTTATTAAAAGCATTCGATGCAATTGGGGAAAAAAGTGATAACCTTACGGATTGGGATTTAAAACCCGATACAAAAAAGATTCTTGACTTTTGTTGGGGTAAAGAGTGGGATTACCTACACAAACCAGAGAATGATTTGAACATGATGAATAAAGAATGCATCAAGCGGTATCCGATGCTCCAGTTCATAGATCAATGCCATTTCTCTTGGAACAGACAGGAAGATGCTGTTAAGGCTACAATAGAGTATATAACTATAGTTGAAGCTACCTATAGCATTAAAAAAAAGATAAGCAAAACAAAAGAACAGGCTCAAAAAGCTGATTTAAAACTAAAACAATATAATTCTGAACCTCAAACAATAACCGCATAAAAGAAAGTAATAATATGATACCCTATATATTAACAGATAACTCATTAACAATTGTTATAGATGGTAAAGCTAAGACGATGGAAAAATCAAACCCATCATTTAGTAAAGCTACTGAACTTCTCAAGGAAGAAAAGTATGATCAATTGCCTGACCTATTTGATATTCCCCAAGCAGTAGAAAAGTTTGCAGAAGGAAATATAGTAGTCACTGACGGTGAGGTTCTATATAAAGGTGAAGCTATTCATAATCATGTTGTAGGTAGAGTCCTTGAATTCATGAAGTCAGAACTACCTTACAAGCCTTTGATAAAGTTTTTGGACAAACTTATGAATAATCCATCTCGCAGAGCAGTAAATGAATTATACGCTTTTCTGGAGCATAAACAAATGCCTTTGACTCCCAATGGAAACTTCTTAGCCTATAAAGGAGTAAGGGACGATTATACTGATTGGCATTCTGGCAAATTTAGTAATCAGGTCGGAGATCTAAATGAAATGGCACGTAATTATGTTTGTGATGATGCTAACATTGGATGTTCTCATGGATTCCATGCTGGATCTTTGGAGTATGCTAGAGGTTATGGTCGTGGAGGACATTTGATGGTTGTGGAAATTGATCCATCTGACGTAGTTAGTGTTCCATTGGATTGTGAACAGCAAAAATTACGTACTTCAAAATATAAGGTTGTTTCTCATTATGAGAAAAAATTAGTAGAACCTATTTGTGAAGATTATGGTGATTACGATGAAGAGGATGAAGATGATTGGGATGAAGATCCTCTAAAAACATTTGAAGATGGATTTGATGCTGGTTATGAAACAGCACAAAAAGATTTAGCGGATGGTAGTAGATCTGCTAATGCGTAGTAAGTCATAACATTATCTCTCCAGAGCATTTAAAAGATTGGCGTAATTACCATACCTATACCTCTTTTAATGTAAGTCTCTGGTGAGATTACTCATGTTAAAAACCATACCAGAAAACTCAAAAAAAATATTTTTATGACTATTACTACTACAAAGGTCGAAGATTTCTTTGCAAAAATCAAAGATAAAGATATCGAGTCTTACAATGACTATTGGGGAGAATTAAAACCTCAGTCAAAGAATGCAGTATTTCGACGCTACTTGTTCGCTTTCATGTCAGTCCATACCACATGGGAGAATAATTGCAGAGGTTACAATGCCATCAAGAAGTTTAACGATTGGTCATTAGAAAAAACTGATCAACTACAGTTATGGAACTACGATGCAGACAAGTTATTTGATTTTATTAAAACTACAAGAGTGGGCTTGCAGAATAATCGCACTAATTTTATTGGCACTTTTTACGATAAGTTTCTTGATGATCCTAGTGATTATATATCTCGTAGTGATAGTGAAACATGGACTCAGTGGAGAGATAGATTAGCCAAAAAGATCTTGGGGTTGGGAAAAGCTAAAACATCATTCGCAATCGAAATGTTATTCCCTCTGGAAGCTCAGGTAGTCTGTATGGACACTCACTTGTTTCAAATCTATGGATTGAATCAAACTAAACATGCGAAGCTCTATAACGAGATTGAAGGAGATTGGCTTAATCGAAGTAAAGAAAGAGGACTTGCACCATATATGGCACGATGCCTGTATTGGGACAAGAACCAGAACCGCAAAAACTCACGCTACTGGAGCAAAGTATTGGAGAAATGATGAATAATATTAAAGAAATTATATCAGAGGTCAATGAAGATGCTTTATTCGCAGATGGATTCGATGATGCGATAATCGGTCACGATTCAGATTTAGCAGTAGTTTATGACTATAATAAATGTTTAAAGATTCTTCAGGATAGGGATGGTATGACAGAGAATGAAGCAGATGAATACATGGAGTTTAATGTTATAGGTGCTTATGTTGGAATTTATACTCCTGTATTTGTTAATCTAATAGAGAAAGAAAAATAATGGCACATTTAATTAAATTACATACAGCAGGTCAAAACCAAGAGATATTATTCAACCTTGATACAATTGTATCAGCAGAAAGGTCACAGTCTGCCACTGGAGAATTTACCTCCATTCAGACAAGATGGGGGCATCAGAACGTGAAGGAAACACTAGAGGAGATATTAGAGAAATCAAAGAAATCTACTCTTGATAATCCATCAGGAGATAAGTAAAAATTAGGTGACATGAATATCTTTGCTACTGACTCAAGCCCAATAATCGCAGCTAGAAACCTATGCGATAAGCATGTTAACAAAATGATCGTTGAATCTGCTCAAATGTTAGCTAACGCCTTTACCCTTGAAAGATTGGCAGAGGATGATTGTCCTCGTAATCAGAAAGGTAAACCAAGAACACATGGTTATCCTAAGCATCCTTGCACTCTCTGGACGTATCAAACTACTGGTAATTTTAATTGGTTGTGTTCTCATGCTTTAGAAATGGGAAATGAGCGTAAATACCGTTGGTCAGATAGACCAGAGCATTTTTCACTTAAATTCATTGAATGGTGCAGTATTAACATCAAGGATTCACTAACAAAAGATGGGGAGATGACAGATTTCGCTATTGCTATATCAGAGGACAAAAATTGTCGTAAAATATCTGATTTCAATGGTCTTTCATCAGTAGAAAAGTATAGATTCTATTACAAATTAGACAAACCTTTTGCAAAATGGACAAAAAGAGATCAACCTGATTGGTTTTAACCTTAGACTAGAAAGACACAAAAATTCATGAACTCATTTAAAGAATTCAAAAAGCTAAATTTTGCCAAAACTGTTGTTCCTAAAATCAGATGGGAGACTAACTCGATGGTAAAAACTAATCCAGAGATTGATAAAAATAAAATTATTGAGAAAACTTCTACTTACCAGTTTCCCGAAGATGCGATTACGATACGGGTAACGAGCATGAGAAACAAAAAATTCATTGGGTATTTTCATGGGAACTCTAAAAAAGGTAAATATTACATGCCGATATTAAAGATCAGCGTAGACTGCTCCAGTGATAAAAGGACTTACAATTTTACGGGACAAATGCCTCCAGAGTTAAATTTAGATGAAGTAACCTATGCTTTAGATTATGCAGAAGAGACTTTATTCGCGGAAAGATAAAAAATTATGGCTAAATCAGATATAAAAAAGAAAATCACATTCGGTAACGCAACTCGTAAACGTAAAGGAGTCCATGCAAAAACTAAATCTTCATGGAATCCTAGAAGTAAACACTACAAAAAGCGTTACAATGGGCAGGGCAGATGATTCAACATGGATGGAAGTCCGAGGCTTAAAAGTTAGTATAAAAGAATTAGAAGAGTATTATCATGCTAAATTTACCTTCAATTCAACTCATCCTAAGACTGATGAGGCAATAACAAACTTTAAGAAACGGATAGATAACGTAATTAACTACTTAGGAGAGGAAGGATTTTTTGATGCTGAGAAATTGATCAAGATTGGTATTTCTCATAAAATACGATGAACAAAAAAGAACTTATTGAAAGAATCAAAGAGGACGTAGATTGTAGCGATGAAGAAGCAGAGGACATTTTCCAGAGAGCAGTTGAAGGAGGAATGGTAAAAAGACAAGTCAATTGGAAATTTATTAATAGTATAGCGATGTATCTTTCGGTGCTATTTTTAATAATTTGGTTAATAAGTATATACCTATAGACTAACAAAACCATGAAAGAATCAGAGAAAAACATATCGGATACTGGATTAGGGATGGCTTCTGTTCTCGAAAGAGCAAAGCAAGAAGTTAAAAATTTAAAAAAAGCTAAGTTAAATCCAAAATCAAAATATTGGAAACCTATTAATAAAAGAGTTTCAATGGTAGAGGCTAGTGTTACGTCAGGGGTTAAAGGAGATTCTTTTGGAGTCCTTTCTAAGGGAACCCTTAATGAATGGGCAAAAGGCTACGAACATTTCTGTAATCAAACCGTTAACACAAAAGGTCAAAAAGTAAATAGGAAAGCATTAAAAAAATATGCTGAACGATGGATAAGACAAATCGAATTCGGTAAGCCTAACACAAAAAAAGAACAGTGATAATTTTGATAAAAAAATTGGACTTATATCAATCATAAAACTAATATATTATTACCATTATGGCAGAAGACACTAATACAGAAAACGGAGCGGGACAAGGACAACAACTTCCACCGCTATTTAACGCAACCCTTGCTAAACTATCAGCAGATAGGGAGGAAGCACTTGCAGTACTTGAAATGCTATTTAATCGTTCAGTAGGTCTAGGTGATCATACTAATATAGTCACAGAGATTACAAATTGGTCGCATAAGCTCGCTGACGCTACAGGAGCTATCCAAGTATTGTCTCAGACCTTCGGACAGCAGGGACAGCAACCTACAGGTCAGGAAGGACCACAAATCGTAGGTGATCCCAATGTAACAACCCAAGGATAATAAAAACAACTCCGATAAGCCCAAAATAAGAGCTTTCGGAGCTAATTATAACACATACCCTCTTTTTCTAACCAAAAAGGGGGTATTTTTATATCATATAACATCATTTCAGTTGGTATATGTATAAAGGACCATAAAAGTATAGTGAAAGTATATAGAATAGATTTAATATTAGATGGAAATATTAATAGGAATAATTATAGCAGTAACTTGGCATATCAGATCATGTAGGATTAAGGATGAGTTAGATAGACATTAGGAGAGGGTAAGAATAGACAGTAAACATAGGGGTATAATAGAATAATCAATGAATACTAGGGTAAAGGAAGGGTATTTAGAGGATCTGTTCTTTTTTTATTTCTAAAAAATAAGAATAAAGAACATATTTTTTTCTCCATTATTACTATCTCTATATACCTATTATCTTAATAAACCCCAATAAAAACCAATAAAACCAAACTAAAACCAAAACCAGTTTAAGTTCAAGTTCAATAAACCAAACCAGTTCAAACCAGTTCTATAAACCAGTTCAGTATAATGTTAAATACTAATTAAATAGCCGCAAAAAAGTAAAATTTATGATTTATCAAAATGGCGCGAAACTGGGATTCGCTGACACTATTGCCTTTTAGTATAGCTAGTTAAATTTAATAAAAAAAACGGCTTGAAACTGGGATTGGCTGACACTTTTGGGAAAAAGGCTTTTTGAAAACGGCTTTTGGTGCAATATCTTGAATTGTGAATGGGATTTAGCGAAATACGGTCATATTCAATTGTGAATCATATTCTGCCAAATACCAGCCCAATTGTGAATCAAAAAATCTCAAATACCCTGCCCGAGATCTTCATTTAAAATATTATGCTTATTTTTTATTAGAAAATATTGTCATATTATTATATCAGCCAGCGGAAAAAGTTATCTTTTTGTTTTATGGAAAAAGAGTGCTATTATTTTGCGCTTTTTAGAATGATATTTAATGATGATTTTAACACTCATAAAAATATTTTTTTTACTTTTGTGACATTTTTAACATTTTTGGGGTTGACCTGAATTGGATATATGGTATGCTGAATGTACGTTATGAAAACAAAAGGTGGAATCACATACATCGGAGTATCATTGGGAGAACTGAAAAAGTACTTTACTGATGATGCTGTCATTCATGTTTCAAAGAAGTTTCTGAAATCTTATGAGTTAATATCTGGTATGGAGGAGGAGACTAAGCCTGTAGTAATAAATGTCACAAACAAAGCTCAGGAAGTAGTAAAGACAGAAGAACCTGCTGCTGCTCCAATTGAGATAAATTCTTTTGATGGAGACTGGTAAATCTTAAAAATATCTTTTTTGAGCATTGACATAAGTTGAAACTTACTTTAAATTGATTACTGTTATGACAAACACTACTACTACTACTACTACTAAAATCGACCTGTTTCCCAATGTTGTTGGGCAATATCCTGCAAAGCGTAAATTTGAGTTTTACATCAAAGGATTTGAGAGAACAGGTATTGTTCCTAATATCCTGTTAACTGCTCCAAAAGGTGCAGGTAAGACCATGCTGGCAAGAGCATTTGCTAGGAATCTCGTCATCGAAGATGTTCGCGAGATAGATGACGTATTACATGATGTTATCGTGCCTAAGAGATATCTTGAGTTTAATTGTGCTACGATTAAGAATCTCAGGCAATTCGTTGAACAGATAATGGTTCCTTACATGCAAGGTGGATCTAAGGCTACATTCCTGTTCGATGAATGTCACATGTTACCCAAGGATGTTACCATGGCGTTATTAACTATCACTAATCCCAATAAAAATAATTTTAATACTTTTAGCTACGAGGGAAGTGATATTGATATTGATTTCAGAAAATTAACATTCATTTTCGCCACTACTGAACCTCAAGATGTATTTCATGCGTTGATTGATCGTATGGAAAGAATTGATCTTGATGATTATTCTTATGATGAGTTAGCTCAGATCCTCATGTTGAATAGTGATAGAATCAAGTTTTCTGGTGATGTTGTTGCAAAACATATTGCTCCTACTCTTAGAGGTAATGGTCGTTCTGCTCAGAAGATGGCAACGAATATCGAAAGTTATTGCGCTCAGAATAAAGTAAAAAGATTTAGATTAAAAGACTGGAATGCTTTGTGCGATGTTCTCGATATTTTACCTTATGGTTTAGAGAAGATGGAACTCAGGTATCTGAATATCCTTCGACGTAGTGGATGTATCAGACTGTATAACCTAGCAGCAAAATTACAGATGACCAGAGCAGCAATCCAATCTGATGTAGAAGTTTATCTGCAAAAGTTAAATCTAATTGAAGCTACTGCTCATGGCAGACAGTTAACCGTCAAAGCTAAGGAACTCTTTGAGAAAAAAATATTGACTTCTTGAGTAAAAAAATTGGACAAGTACCCCTTGAGTGCATAGTATAATTGTGTATGAGAAATACAGTATATCGTGTTAATGTAACTCAAGAGGGTAACTCTCTATCCGTGGATTCAGTAGAGAAGTTGCGTAAATTCAATCAGCATCGAAGCGAATGGGAATCGGTAGCTAAGTCTACCTTCACTGCTTCAAATAAAGATGGTAATACGTTGAAGTTTTCCAAGAAAACTGGTAAACAGAAACGTTAATAGAATCCCCCTCAAATAGTAGTCCTCATAACACACTATCTCCTCACTCGAAAGAGTGGGGAGTTTTTTTATTGACAAATCTTTGATTGCCAAATAAAGCTTGCCAAATAATATGTATATGGTATAAATGTATTACGTTCCATCGAGTGATGGTAATGTATCATAGGGTAAATAAATATTAATAAATATATAGAATAGAGAGATAAGCGTTTTCCGATAAAATTGAAATAAGGGAGGACATGTGCGTGTCTTCCCTTTTTTTATGATTGTAAATAACAGAAGGCGAAATAACAGAAGGCGAAATAATGAACCCGAAATAAATAAATAACAAATAAGATGTATTATATTTTTGGGTAAAAAAAATCCCCTTTCGGGGATTGTGCTCAGTAGTCTTCCTCATAGTAAGTCTCATCAAGGTCACTCGGATTCCCCTGATGACCTCCAAGACCGCATCGATCCCGATAACCATAACAGCATTCCTCGCAAAAATATCCTGCGTAAACATTATAACTGTCACGGTGTTGAATCTGGCGCGATGGTTTAAGCTCGCGGCATTTTGGGCATTTCTTTTGAGGTGATTCCATGTAGTAAGCATACCATATTAATCTGGCATTGCAAGTTTTATTATCATTATATTTTAAAAAGATATTTTCATTAGAAGCTTGACATTCATAAGGTCTTGAATATAAGGTACTTAGAGCTCCGAGGGGGCCCCTCCGCGGCCCTAACCCCCTCATTATCAACACTTTAGGGGTCTTTCAAAATCACAAGAAAAGAATTGTGTCAAGAAAAAATCTTTTAAATCCCAACCTCCTTGTCATAGGCAACAGCCTTCTTATAATCTATTCTACAATAGCTACAAGTTTTTTTGCTGTATCTAAAGCCGTATTTAAAGCCGAGTAGAAACCCATTGATTTCCTCAAGTGATCTGCTATCGAAAACCGCCTCGTTATCTTTTGTCAAGAAAAACATTGATCCAGTTTTATCGAAACAAAAACCAAGTTCTTTTGCCAAAGAATTCACATTCCATTTCATTACCGGTGGTCTAGTATATTGCCTCATGCTTTTAGTATCCTAAAAAGTCCAAGCACTGTTGCCTATCCCATTCCGAAGCGTCAATCCACTCAGAACCGGCTTGTCCGCCTCCACTGTAAACATCCTCCACTAAAAGCTGAGAATGTTGTTTATTGGTTGCATAACGTTTGAAAGATTCCATATCGCTTGAATATTCATGGAGTTCTAGTATCTGAATTAGTTTGTCTATAGCGGTCATATGTCCAGTAATTTTAAGACACTTTTTATTTTGCGTCAATGTAAAAGATAAATTTTATTTTTATCATTTATGGGGTTGACATCTTTTATTTATCAGGTATATTGATTGCATGAGTTCACTTAAGATAACTTTTGAAAACGCCAAGCTGAAAGGCATATGGCATTATTCACTTCCAAGCGGTTATACTTGCCCCGGTGCAAAATGCTGCAAGACATTTGCCGATAGAGAAACAGGCAAGATCACCGATGCACAAACGCCAGTTGATGGTATGTCTTTTCGTTGTTATGCTGCAATGGATGAAGGACGTTTGCCCAATGTCCGCAAGCCAAGATGGGAAAACTTTGATTTATTAAAATCATTGAAAACTACAGCGCAAAAAGTAAAGCTTATTGTCAAGAGTATAAAAGAAACTGGTTTAACTCGCGGAGGAACCTTGCGCGTCCATATTGGTGGTGATTACTATTCACAGTCTTATTTTAACGCATGGATGAAAGCATCAAGCTTTTTCCCGAATATTGTTTTTTATTCTTATACTAAGAGCTTGAAGTTTTTATTATCTTACGTCAAGGAAAACGGTGGCTTGCCTGATAATTTTGTTTTTACTTGTTCGCGTGGTGGAAAGTATGATAATTTAATTCCCTCAACTATGGTCAAAAGCGCAAGAGTTTTCTTTTCTCAAGAAGAGGCCAAAGCTTTGGATCTTGACATTGATCACACAGATGATTTTGCAATCTCTGGCAAGGATGATTTTGCATTAGTCATTCATGGAAACCAGCCAGCAGGGACAAGTGCAAGTAAAGCTTTACAAGCTTTGAAGAAAAAAGGCTTTACAGGCTACGGTAAAAAAAGTAAGATCTAGAAAGTATGTGGTTAGTATGCGGTTTGATTTTGGGTGCGGTCTTATGGGTAATGTCTCAACAACCTATGGAATAAAATACAAATGGAAGAACACAAAGAATACAAAGTAAAGTTGACAGCTCAAGAAATTTTTGAGTTGAAAGATCATCATAGAGAACTAATGGAAGATACATTCACGTATGAGGGCGCGCTTGTCCTCGGAGTGGTAGATCAAATATTAAAACAAGATAAAGAATAAAATACTATGAAAAACAAAAAATTAATTAGCTATATTTCACACATTATCGAGTCACAAGATTTTTCAGTCCCTGCAAAAGTCAATTTGATTGGCGGAGTGATGGAAATCTTTTCTGCGACCTCCTTAGAACCACAAGCTCAAGAAAAAAAACCTCAAGAAAACAAAACAGAGAAAAAACAAAAGATTGTTTCTACTGCAAGATATTGGAAATACAAAACTGAGCAAGATCCGAACAGTAAACCGAAAGGCGAGAAGATTAGAATGTCAATAAAAAGAGGGGTATCAAAAAAACGTATCTGCGCTTATTTTAACTTGACAGAATATCAATATCGCGCTCATAAAGCTGTCTGCGCGAGAATGGAAAGAAAAACTGTGAAAAAATAGTCTTGACAATGTAAGATTTTAAAGGTAATGTAGCGGCATCGTATTTTGCTGGTTAATTCATCGCCTTGAGGGTAACTACATAAAAGCCCTCGTCTTCTTAAACTATTGAATATCAAGGGGTTAGGGCTGCGCCGGGGCCCCCTCGGGGCTGTAAACCCTTTAAAACCAAGGACTTACATCGTTAGCGCTGGCATCCAATCACCGACCCAGATTTCTTTATTATTTATTAAAGTATATTTATATGACTCTAATATAGATTCGCCGCTATCTTTTTTTATAAAAGTTTTATATTTATAAGGATTATATACTACTTGAAAATCAGTAGAGAATATTTTCTTTCCACCTCCCCAAGGAATCGTAGGTCCATAAGTTTCCACCAGTTGACCGCATACGAAAGCATGAACGTTTTTTCTTTTCTCTTTTAGGACCTTGGCTCTACCTGCTGGCTGAACTCTGAACTTTACATTTTTAAGAACAACCGCATGTGGATGATCAACAACCACGCCCTTGACTCTCATACTTAGGCATTTTCTGTGAAGGTTATAATAAACAGACACAGTTTTTCCTGAGTTGATGAGATCCATTTTTTCGCTATCTGATATTGATTTCATGATTAAATTCTATTGTATTTTTTTCTGAACGCAAGAATTACTTTCATAAAAAAAGCCCCCTTTTCAGGGGGCTGTGATTTAATTTGTGGCGAGTGATACTTCATCCACCTCGATTTTCTCCTTGTCCGGGATTCTTGTTGTCAGCTTGGTGAAGGTCGCATCGTTATTGGCAGCTTCACTTAATCTACTAAGAACATTTCGATTGGCTCGATTTGATAGTTCAAACCTATGCTCGGCTACATTGTGCGTCAAGTGCTGAGTTACTGCATTGTAAAGGTTATACATATTTCGAGGGTGGTCAATTGCAGCGTGTCCCGCGTTTACCTTATAGGTTTCATCAATCCAGATTGGAGTTATGGAATCTTTCATGCAAGTTGAGATCATCTTTTTATCTGCTAAGTTTTCCAAGATGAGAACTCCTTGCTCTTCAGTTATCAACATGTCATTTAAATGGCGAAACATATCAGCCGACTCTCGGAATTTCGTTGCGCATTTTAAAACTGACTCAGCGATTGAATCCAGTTTCAGCTTCTTACTATGCTGTTGATTTAATTGGCTATCAGCTTTCAAGCTCATCATCCCATTAGAGCAAACCAATCGGCGTAAACCAATTGACCAACTTAGTCCAGAACTGCGATCAAAAGAATTGTTGAGGATCAAACGCATTGAAACCACATCCCCTACATTGATTTTTTCCTTAACGGCAGGGAAGTCATAAACGCCGTAAAAACGAGAACCTCCTTGAGTGACAAGTTTTTCTGATTCATACTGCCCAAGATTAGTTCTTTCAAGTGCCTGTTCCACTTTTTCTATTACTGTTCCATTATTTACAATTTCATAATGCTTGCTTGTCGACCCAATGCATTCATTGGTGTCTGTTCTGTAATTTCCCATTACATGTGATGGGTTTCCATCGGCGTCTGATAATGGGCGCTGCTCCACTTGAAAGTCATAGTGGTTGGATTGAAGTGATTTTTTTGGTATGGATTGTTTTCTCATAGTATTTATTCAGTGATAGGTTTTAACTTCGAATTAATAATGACATTTTTTTCTGATATGGTCAACAATATTTTATGATTATTTTTTATGCGGTTAGAAATTTATGAGCTTTTAAAGTATTGGTGAAAGCCATCATTAGCATTGGGCTGTAAGGGTTTGTGCTGTAACGATGTGACCAGATGTTAATCCATCCCTGTTCGCCAAATCTTTCTAAAAGGTGTGGCTCAAGATTACTTGCATAATAACCATGTTTAAATTCCATAGGGACGTTTTTATTATGGCGGATACTCTTGGCGTAAAAAGTCACGACCACGACAGAATGGGGGGCGCATTGTCTCGTTGACTCTTCAATACGTTCTGTATTCGCTGCCCCACAATAATCACGCCAAATGAACATGGGGTTTGTATATCTTGCGTATCCAGCGGTATTTGGGCTTGCAACGTATCCGTTTTTTGGTAGAGAATCCATCGTGTAAGATAAAACATCACGATTTTGATCCAATAACCTATTGACACGCGGAGTTTCCATATTATTCTTATATACAGTTCCACTTACCTCATAGCAGAAAAGTTTTACGTTTTCTTGCCTTGCTCGTTTTAATATATGACGTTCTAAATTAAATCCAGTAGCAGGAAGCCCCACAAACGCTTTTTCTTTTCCCTTGAGCATTTTTTCAAATTCAGCTTCTAGTCCTGCGACCATATGGCGAGCTTTGATTTTTTCATTATTTTTTTCAATTGAAGGTGAGTAGCTTGTGTTCATGAGAAAATAATGTCATAATATAATCTCAGGGTCAACCATAAAAGTAACTTTTTTAAATATGAAGTGTGATCTAGTCAAATATGAAGTGTGGGACAGTCAAATAATGAGCGCGGCTCTTTAATAAAAAAAACTTTTTTCCGCAGATCACTTTATGATATAAAGTAAGTATTCGCTTGACATTCGTAACCTATTTACTATTAAGGGTTTACGTCTGCTCGGGGGCCCCTTCGCAGCTGTAAAGTGCTTATTATTAGGGGTTTATAGATATTTAGGTAAGCATTCAGCGTGCCAAGGTGGAAAAAGAAAAATCCGCGAAATTAATCGCGGATTTAACTTGACAAGGGGAAAACCATTAAACCCATTTGTCGTTTTACACAAGTGCCTATGGTAACAACATGTGAAAATGTCGGGGATTGTTTTAAGTCAGCCCCGACTGACTGTTTCTCCATAACACAACAACATAACCAATAACAAATCCGATTCACCTCCATCGGCAGGGAAATTTAAAATTAGATCGTTTCCTCATTCGGCCAGATTTTAAAACCTTTATGCCAGATACTCACCTCTTGATTTTTACCGTATCGGTTCAAGATCTGCTCGGCTTCTTCAAAAGCTCTCAGCAAGCCTTCATTTGTTCGCGGGAAAGTCTCGTAAACATCTTTTGTGTGCTTGAGCCTGTAAACGTTATCATTAACTTTCATACGTTCAATTTACCAGATTAAAAGAGTTTGTCAAATTATATTTCTCGCATTGCTGTCGCATATATCGGATCTCCAACATGGCGAACTCCCATAACTTCCCACGGTGCCATATCAGTTGAGATATCATCCTCAAAACAATAGTAATCATGATGACGATTTTTCCAATCATACATATAGATATATGTTTTGCCGTTCCATGTGGAAGGGACTTCATCGCCATCACAGGCGACACAATAAGGCGCGTTCTTAAATGCTGCGGAAAAAGTCTTGCCGTTTGGCATGGTGTAGGTGACGATTCCGGTTTCAGTATCCTTGTTAACTTTCATGGTTTTAATTTACCAGATTAAAAGAGTTTGTCAAATTATATTTCACGCTTACTTTACGCGATGCGCTCGTTTTCTTCGCTCGCGTAGACTATATATGCTTCTTCCCGGATAGGGGTTCGGTGGCCTTTGACCTTTGGTGCCTCTGTGTGGAGCACAGTCGTTAGATAATCCCAACCAGCGTGGAATCCAGCTTCAAATGCATCTTTCTTGATCTGGTCAAGCGTGGCTCTTAACTTACTAGGCTTATCTTCTTTCATATCTCTCATATCTTGTTAATATTATATTAGTTTTTGAGGTTATTACAAGGAAAAAGAGTGATTATTTTTACCCATCTCCCAAGCTCTCAGGCCATCCAAGTATTTGCGTGAGGTCTTGTCTCTTGCAGATTTTTTGGCTGCGGTTCGTGCTAGGAATTGTTTGAATTCTTTATCTTTCATACTTATAGTATGACAGTTTTTCAGGATAGCACAAGCAAAAAGAATGATTATTTTAAAAAAGATTTTTGTTGCTTTGTTGTGTTGTTTTTGTATTATTTCAGTATGAAAGTCAAAGTCTACTTCAATCTCCATCGCAAACTGTTTTCTGTGGTCGATGTCAAGACGGGAAAAGTCATAAGTCATTCTCTCGGCTTGTCACTCAACGATCCTGAGTTCAGGGTCCAGCAAGGCGGCAGGCGGCGAGTCCTGCGGGAGCAAAGAAAAAATGTTCATGCTTATATAATTGGAGAGCAAGATCTTTCCTATTCTATACCCAGTGAAGCTATAGAGACAACATACAACCCTTACAAGTATAATTCATTTGTGTTAAAGCATAATGAGCAACCACTTACAAAAGCTTATAAAACCTTTCTACAAGTAAAAAATAATAAAGGTTACATTTATACTTTACTATAATTCTACTTTACTATATATAAAAAATATTTTACCTGCTCGCAGCCCACAAGCATCTGTAACTCGTTGACTATCAAGGGGTTACGAGCTCCGGCCCGCGTAAGTCGTTAATATTCAAGGGCTTACATCATTTTATTTCCATACGTAAGTCTTTGGCGCAGAAGGGTTTACTTAACTATACATATAACTATAAGTTATAATATAAGTTATAACTAGACATATAAGTTTCTATAAATATATTTTCTTTATATATCATTATATAATAAATTAATTTTAAAAAAAAATTTAAAAAAGCTTGCGCTCGTTTTGAATTTTTTGTATTATGATAAGTGGACCCCTGATGATGCGAACATGCAGGCATAAAAAAAGAGGGCCGAAGCCCTCTTGTTGTCAGGCTTTATTTTACAGCTTGGATCGGCGTTAAAATATTTACCTTGTTGAATCTTCGCACCCCGCAAGATTCACCTCGTTGATACTTATAAGCGATGAAGTGGCAAGGGTGATCTTCGATAGGTGCTGAAGTGACATAGGTTGCAACCTCGTTGTCCTTATCTTTGCGGTAAGTGAATGTGAACTTTTGAACAGGGAATTTTGTCATATTATAATGAGCTTTCTATTTTATTGATTAATGATTCGATTTTGTTAATTTTGTTTTTGTAAAGCTCTATCAAGCTGGGGTTCGAGAACATCTTCACATCTCCTTCGAGTTTACAATTGTAATCCTGCAAGGCGTGTCGGACTTCGCATTTTTCGGTGAATGTTAGGGGCTGATCTTTAACTTCCATGAGTCAAGTATGGGCTAAAACAGGCATCTTGTAAACACTTATTTTCATTTATTTTAAAATAAACATAAACCTTTAATATTAAACATGTTACGAAGGCCGGGGATTTTACCATGAATATTACTTATCTGTCAAGGTTATAACTTAAAAAGATATATTAAAAAAAGCATTGTATTGAATCTTATTTTTCTTATAATCTCCTTATGAATCGCACCATTAAAGCTCTCCAAGAAATCACAGGCTCCTTGTCCACACCTAGCAAGATGCCTTGCTTTTCATACAACACACCCGCAAAAGCTTGTAAGACGGGATCTATTCTTGCCAAGCAAGAAGGCACAGTATGCAGTAATTGTTATGCCTTGAAAGGTCGATATCTGTTTGATAACGTCCAAAAGTCTTTAAACAATAGACTTGACAAGCTAAAGAAATCAGCATGGAAACAAGCCATGATCGAATTGATACAGCGTAGAGAAAAAAGTGGCGTCTTCCGTTGGCATGATTCAGGAGACTTACAATCTTCTGATCATTTGCATATACTCTTTGACATTGCAGAAGCCTTGCCTAATATTAAGTTCTGGCTTCCTACCAAAGAGTTCAAGATGGTTCGCGAAGTATTGCAAGAAAGAAAAAGACCATTGAATTTTATTATTCGATTGTCAGCTTTCAAGGTTGAGCAATCCGTCAAATCTTATGCAAAAAGATTAGGTGTCTTATCTTCTGCTGTATCTAATGACAAATCAAAGGTCTCTTGCGTTGCATATAAGCAAGGCAATGTTTGCGGAGATTGCCGCGCATGTTGGGATTCAACCGTGGATGAGATAACCTATCCAGAGCATTGAATGAACAACTCAAGCAAAGCAGAGATTGTCATTATTGCGATCTTGTATCTATTCTTTATTTTATGCTCAAAATAAAAATTAAAATAAATCAAAAAAAGCTTGCGCCACCTTAGTTTTTCGCCTATATTTGAACCATGGAAACAATCACAATTGACATACCAACCGCCAACGGAACTTCAGCCATCATCTCTTTTGAGCGCGACAATGACGGGATCGGGTCTTGGGAATGTCACGGCAAAGGTTTTGATCGTGGCACGGATTTTGTATCTGTTCATGATTGGCAGGTTGATAAAGAGGCAACACAAGAAGAGCGCGAAGAGTCCGAGGCATGGCTTGACTCTCACCCTTCCGAGGTGCAAGCTCTGGTGGAAGAAGAGCTTTGGGGTTAACCCTTGCGAGGGGGTAGGGGTAACCCTACCCCATTTCTGAAAAATTCCAACATTGCTTTTCTTAATATGTCGAGGTGGGGCATCTATCTCAATATCTAATCACAACAAAACACATCATAACATTATTTATAAACTTAGACCCACCCCCCTATATTAACAAAAACGGACAATCCGTTATAAAATCACAAAAAACAAAACAAACATCAACCCCCCCTCCCCCCCCCCCCCCCCCCC
>ENA-OWPI01002084-OWPI01002084.1-marine-metagenome-genome-assembly--contig:-NODE-2084-length-19657-cov-6.916445_pt1 | contig 19657 bp, 22 predicted proteins | sample MGYA00238138_ERZ651775 | MGnify/ENA primary metagenome ERZ651775 (study PRJEB26906, sample SAMN06265043) | marine metagenome | isolation source: Helgoland LTER site | place: Germany:Helgoland, sampling...
GTGCCATTGGTGACTGTAATGTCCCCTACAGCAAAGTTCGAAGTTGCCTCACTGGAAGTAAAGGTCAAAGACAGGCTCGCATCAGCCGAAGTACCACCATCACTCACCTCAGCTGCCGTAATCACCATGGTGGGGGGCGTTGTATCAGCATATTGTGCATAAACAGTAATATCTGAGGATGGGGTGTAATTACTACCTGGAGTTAACGTAACACCACTTCCGTCTGAGGCAGTGTTCCATGAGCGAAATGTAAGCGTGTTTTTTGCTAAGGCTCCGCTGTTACTTGCGACGGTTAATGTTCCTGAGCCAGAGGTCGCAACAGAGACGACTCCAGTTGTTGCTCCGTTTGCGTCATATGTGATGGTTCGCACGGGTAGAGCAACTGTCGTTGAATTAGGATTGGTCCAATTTTCTGCTCTAAAAGATAGAGCGTATCTCGCAAAACCTCCCAGTCTTGGGATATTGGTCTTGCCTATATTTACGGTTACTGAGTTCACAGAAGAGTAGGATGTTTCAATCCAAAAGTTCTGCTGACTGAGATTGCTGCTACCACCGCTGCCAGTAAACTTGTATGCACCATTGTTTACACTGACTGTTGCATTGGTGGGATTCGATAGTGTGTAGCCTGTTAAGCCACTGTATTCAACAAACTCTGTATTTTCGACATCTTTGTTTACGATGGACAGGTTAGCAATTGTTATCGGGGTGGACGTGCCGGCTTCAAGGAAATCAACTCGGAATGATAGGAAAGGCGATCCCACGCCATCGGCACCCAGCTTCACATTAATATCTTTTACATCTTCCCAAGCGGTATGAGCCGTTGGATCACTCTCATCAATTTTGGTGCCTGTGCCAGAGTTATTTATACTAATAACTGTTAGTAACGCGTCTACTCCAGTAAAAATATTAGAGTAAGTATAGGTATCCCCTACATTTGGGTTTAGCCCAATGTCGCTAATGTTGCTGAAATCAGCCCATTGACCCGACGCGTTGTATGAAGCTGATTTAGCATTGCTCACTGTTCCAAGTGTGGTTACCGAAACCAACAAAAGAAACCTGATGATGGAATAAAAAAACAACCATGTCGGATGTTGCGTTTTTAAAATTTTTTTAAGAAAACTAAGAAAAGTCCACATATAAGATTTAAACTAGTTAAAGCCAACATGTCAAAGTTGATAGTTTTTTCTCTTAACAATTTTAAAAACCGACCCTTTAGCCCCTTTTTTGAAGTCGTGAGATTGCGATGGGTACTGGGGTGTGATTTCAGCCAGCAGGAGTCACACTGGTGTATAACGCTGTGTATAACAAATGTGCCTGTTGACACTGCCACTGGTTTGTCTAACTTGTTGATATTGCTTGAGGGAAACTTGAGTTGACGCAGGGCATAGGTAACAGCAGCTTCTCGGCCGCACCATCTTCTCCATGTTAAACAATGTTAACCCATTGAACACGTAAGCGATTGTTATGTTTAATATTCGTTAAGTGGTGTAAGATGGTATACAAGCAAGGCCCTACTTATCTGTGGTTGAAGGTTAGTACATACTACTTCAACAGACACATTCCCTTTGATATTCAGCCGCACTACAAATCCTCTAGGGTGGTTATCTGCTTGAAGACAGCCTGTAGAATTAGGGCTAAGCAAGCAGCTAGGCCTTTAAGTGGGTCGGCGGGTACCTCTAAGCATCAGTAGAGACTCTGTGTGTGTCACCTAGAGTAGGTAGGTTATGTGCTTATGATGTGGTTAAGACAGCCACACCTACAAGCACGACAACAAGCGATACTCTAGCTATTGGAGGAACTATTTTCATGACTTTTGGATCGGGCGGATTACCGTCTCTGGATTGTTTTGTTAAATGAAGGTTCAAAAAAGCCACCGCACCGAGCAAGGAAGTCGCACCTAATAGCTTTAGGTGGAATGGCCAACCTAAATAAAAGCTGCCATAAATTTTGTAGGTCAAAAGTATTCCAGTTAGCCAAAGAATGACGATTGCGATAAGACCCAGTCTTGATAACGTCATCATTGTTTTTTGGACTGGCGGTGCAGGTGGCATTCCAGCTTTTTGGTGATTCTTAAACAGCATCACATTTGCAACGCCTAGCCCACCTGCCAAAAATAGCGATACGTAATGTAAGACTTTCAGTAAAATAACTGTGGTCACTTTAAACCCCTATCTCCTAAATATCAGCAGCCTAACCAACCGCCACAATCCTCTTAATAGGGTTGCTCGTATGTGTAGGTTTCGCAATAGGCGTTAATTTTTTAGTTTATAACCAGTTTTAAAAATCCAATAGATTATCGTGGTGCAAGTAATGCTAAATATCAAGGTTGCCAAAAAACTGTGAAAGACAGGAACATCTGCGACGTCAAAAAAAGCCCACCTAAAAACAGAAATCAAATACATGACTGGATTAAAAAGGGTCACAGTTTGCCAAAAACTTGGGAGCATTTCTAATGCATAGAAGCTGCCACCTAAAAAAACTAAGGGTGTTATTATCAGCATGGGAACCAAATTTAATTGTTCAAAACTATTGGATAAGATGCCGATGATGAATCCCAATAAACTGAAGGTAACACAATTGATTACAAGAAGTGCAATCATCCAAACTGGATGAGATATGTTTAGTGGAACAAACAAAGATGACGTCATCAGTATAATCAATGCAATGATAAATGATTTTGTTGCTGCGGCACCTACATAGCCAATTATTATCTCTAAAAATGAGATTGGCGCCGATAAATGTTCATATATTGTTCCAAGAAATTTTGGAAAATAAATACCAAAAGAGGCATTTGCGACGCTTTGCATCAATACAGTAAGCATTATCAATCCCGGAACAATGAATGCACTGTAATGGATACCTTCGATTGTTTGGATACCTGAGCCGATAGCAGCTCCAAAAACGATAAAATAAAGTACCGTAGATATAACAGGAGAGATGATGCTCTGGACTAGGGTCCTAAAAGTCCGAGCCATTTCAAATCGATAAATTGCTGCTATCGCGTATAAGTTCAATTAACTAGTTCCTAATCATTCTGACAAATATATCTTCTAATGAACTTTGAGAGGTCTTTAAGTCTTGAAGGATAAGGTTTGTCGACGCAATGTCTCTCATTAACCTTGTAATACCAGTTCGCGATGCTTTATTATCATACGAATATATTAAGCTAAACCGGTCTTGGCTAAGCGCTAACTTGTATTTTGATAGCACCTCCGGTATCGAGCTGATTGGTGATTGAAAGTTAATCGTTAGCTCTTTTTTCCCCATTCTTGCCATCAGCGACTCTTTGTTTTCAACAAAAATTATCTGCCCCTTATTAAGTAAGGCTATTCTATCCGCCATCATCTCAGCTTCTTCAATATAGTGTGTTGTGAGAACGATAGTCACCCCCTTGCTTTTGAGCGAGTCCACCACATTCCACATGTCTCGACGTAATTCAACATCGACACCTGCTGTTGGTTCATCGAGGAACAATATCTTTGGGCTGTGACTGAGGGCTTTTGCTATCATCACACGGCGTTTCATTCCGCCGGATAGCTCTTTTATCATTTGCTTTCGTTTATCGAAAAGCGACAGTTTTTGCAGGATATTGTTGAGAAGCTCTTTATTTTCTGGGTACCCAAACATTCCCCTAGTAAAACGAACCGTATCATAAACTGTTTCAAATGGTTCTAACATAATCTCTTGAGGGACTAATCCGATTAGCTTGCGGGTTCTGCGATATTCAGTAACGGTATCGTAACCATCAACTATAATTCGACCGCTGTCATATGTAAGCAGTCCACAAATTGTAGAAATCAGGGTTGTCTTTCCAGCGCCATTTGGCCCCAAAAGTGCAATAATTTCACCTTTATTGACCTCCAAATTTACGTCGTCAAGCGCATTAGTTCCGTCACTGTAAGCTTTACTTAAATTAGAAATGCTAATGATGGGCATATGCAATCCTGATACTGATATGAAATACTTATTTTCGCAGAAAAGAAGTTTGAAGAATGAGATACAAAACTAAACTCAACGGTTTGGCAATCTTCTAGACAACTAATTGACCACCACCTTCCTCAGAGCAAGATTGCTCGTACGAATAAAATTTGCAATGGCCGTTGTGCTAAGGAAGGAAGGCAGACTTGGCAGAAAGCGCGTTGTACATTTGTTGCACCGCCTCTGTGCAAAACTTAATCTATACCTTTATTAAGGTTTAATGTTGATTGATTTATCACTCAATTAGAGAAATGGAGACGGTTAATGGAAAAAGAAATGCTTGCTTTGGTAAAGCTTAAAGAAGGTGATGATAAATTCCCCAAATTTATGGGGTGGATGCAGTCAGATGAAGGGCTGGCTGAACGGATTAAATTTGCCATTCCGGCCAAAACGATAGGAACAGTTACACCTGATAAAAGCGCAGTGATGTTCAAGGTATTTGTTACTGACAAAGCCGGCATGATGGATTTTGTATCTGGTAAAAACCCAGCTATGAAAACCACATATGATGAGTGCATAGAAAGTGTTCAGCTTTGGGACTTAAGTGAAGTGGAACTTTAAAGCCACATCAGTGTTTTATGGTTGCGCTTAAGTTTAACGGTTGCTGGCTGAGGACACTCCGAGCACCTCGAGACAGGCACTGATCTCAAAAAGTGGGCTACACAAGGGGCGTCGTTTGTTGTCAGGTGGTTGACCCTGCTAGCCGATCTATTATTGGACAATTAGGTCGGTCATCGCCATCGCACGCGTTTGCTAGTGACAAAAGTTCGTCTTTCAGGCTTTGAAGCTCAAGCAGTCGACCCTCGATGTCCTTAATTTTTTTCAACGCTACATTTTTAACGTCTCGACTTGGTCTTTGTTTGTCCTCATAGAGACCGAGCAATTCCCTGCAGTCTTCTATCGAAAAATCAAACTTTCTAGCAGTGCCAACAAACCGCAGTTTTGCAACATCAGCTTGTTTGTATTTTCGATATCCAGTTGATGGGTCAACCTCAGGATAAACTAGACCAATATTCGCGTAGTAGCGAACAGTCTTTGTAGTTAAACCTGATGCTTTGGCTGCTTGACCAATTTTCATAAGTCAACTCTCCTTAATGTATTGACTTTACCCTTAGAGGAAGACTTATCTCTTAACAACTGGAGGCGGGTATGGCTATTGCAATTAGTGCACTAAATATTCATTGGCAGTGTAAGCATACTTGGAGACGAGCAAGTTACAATACAAGCTGGTGCCTATTAGGGTGTTCAATTGGTGATATGGGTACAATATTGTATTTCCAAGTCACTGGGATTGAGTGGCCGGTGTTCTGGATAATGTCACTGGCAATATTCAATGGTTTGCTGACATCAATAATTCTTGAAACAATTATTCTTGCGCGACAAATGGCGTTGCGATTAGCGTTTAAAACTGCCTTGGGGATGTCATTGATATCAATGGTTTCAATGGAAGCAGCGATGAACTTAACAGACTTCCTTCTCACCGGCGGGGCCATGCTCACTTGGTGGGCAGTGCCGTTGATGTTGGTCGCTGGGTTTGTAACTCCATTGCCTTATAATTACTGGCGTTTAAAGGCGTTAGGCAAGGCGTGTCACTAAAAACATAGGAGCAGTTGAGCCATGAAAGCCTCAATCTTTGTATTCACCACTGTTTTAGGGTTTGTATTTGCATCGAGTGTTGCAATTGCTGATGTGGTGGAGTTGCGTCCAAATGACCCTGTTTACGTTAAGCTAGGTAAAAATATCTATATGGATCAGTGTGCAAGTTGCCACGGCGTGAATCTCGAAGGTCAGGAAGGTTGGCGTAACAAAATGGTTGATGGGATGAGATTAGCTCCCCCCCATGATCGCTCAGGGCATACATGGCATCATCCTGATGAATTGTTATTTAACCTCACGAAATATGGGTTTGAAGCAATGCTAGGCAGCAAATACAAAGTTAGTATGCCTGTTTATGAGGGTGTACTCAAAGACGATGAAATAATTGCCGCTTTGTCTTATATCAAATCCAGATGGCCCGCGGACATTGTTGAAATCCATAACAAGGTAAATGCTGATTATAAACTGAACAAGGAAATGGAGAAAAAAGTGGGATCATGAACTTGATATAGCGGCGCCTTGAACGCTCTCACCAGTGTTTTTGGTCGGTACGATTGGTTTGTTTGCAAAGGGAGAGTTGAAATGGTCACAAAAAGTTTAAAAGTAATTATTGTTTTCAATTTCTTAACCGTTAGTGCTGCGTTAGCTCACAGCGGTGTCAAAGACAAAGATGTGATGGCAAGAATGAAGTTGATGTCTTCGATGGCTGATAATATGAAAGTGATTGGTATGATGCTCAAACAGAAGATTCCTTTTGAGCAAGAAAAAGCAGTCAACGTGATTAAAGAAATTTCACGTTTGGCGACTGAAACGCCAGATACTTTCAAAAAGAATTCTACTGACCCAAAATCAGAGGCTAAGCCCAACATCTGGGCAGAGTTTGATAATTTCACTGAGATTTCACTGAAATTAGCGACAGATGCAAATAGTTTGGCCGCCTCTTTTCAAAGCTTCGAAAATTTAAAACCTGCTTTGGGGCAGTTGTCCAAGTCTTGTAAAACTTGCCATACAAGCTACCGAGAAAAGAAATAAAATTGGGTGTTATTTTTCGATCTTACAGAACGCAAGTCTATTTCATCTCCGGCATTATTATATGCCTGATCTTTTTTCTTTACGCGTTGGTACAGCCCGGTCAGAAAATTGAAACTAGTGCTTTGAACTTGATTGGAAACAAAGTCAGTGGCGAATACATCTTTGCTGCAGCCGGTTGTAATAGTTGCCACCTGGGGCAAAGCAAAGATCAAAAATTGTATTTAGGTGGTGGTGAGCAATTTGTGACGCCATTTGGCACTTTCTACGCGCCTAATGTCTCTATGAGCAAAGTTCATGGAATTGGCGGGTGGTCATTTGGCGATTTTTATACCGCTTTAAAATTTGGTCAAAGTCCGCAAAATAACCCTTATTACCCGGCTTTCCCATTCACATCATATTCCAAAATGACTAATCAGGACATTGCTGACCTTTGGGAGTATTGGAAGACACTGCCGAGCGTCGAAACGCCGAGCAAAGATCATGAGTTGGATTTTCCTTTCAACATTAGAATGAGTGTTGGTATCTGGAAAAAACTATTCTTCGATTCCTCATTTATTGCAAACCCGCATGAGCGAGGTGCATATTTGGTTGAGGCACTTGGTCATTGCGCAGAGTGTCACACACCGCGAGATGTTTTTGGAGCCTCGATAAGAAGCCAGTGGATGAAAGGAGCAAAGAATCCGAGTGGTAAGGGTAGGATCCCTAGTATTCACCCCAATGATTTGAAATGGACCGTTGAAGAGATTTCTGAATATTTACTCTCAGGTATGACGCCTGATTTTGATGTTGCCGGGGGTAAGATGGCAGCGGTGATTGATAACACTGCAAAACTTACTACAGAAGATAGAAATCTTATTGCGAAATATCTGAAAATGCTCGATGAAAAAATAGTGGAATGAATACCACTGTGAAATATCTGCTTATGCTTTGCATTGGAGCCGCTGCAGCTTTTGCATACATGTACTTTAAATCCAACAATCACAATTATTTTATGAAGCACCATTTGCATCATGGTAATCAGGCGTCACAAAAAGCAACTCGCTCGAGCCAGCACCAACATGATGAGATAAACATGCCAGGGTTGCAGGGCGAAGACATTACTGAACAAGAGATAGACGATCTTAAGAAAATATTTCGCTCTCACGAAGGCATAGTCAGATCGGTTGAGAAATTACCAAACGGTATCATCACAATAACTGAAGCTCAAGATGTTGAATTACGCGACGCAATCGTATCTCATGTTTCTATGATGGTTACACGTCTTCAAGAGGGAAAAAACCCAGCCGTCATCATACAATCGCCAACATTGGACGCATTGTTTGGTGTTTATGAGGAGATTGATACGGAGATTGAAAAGACCGGCACGGGTGTAAAAGTAACCCAGACGTCTTCGAACGCGGCTGTTGTAAACCTGCTTCAAAAACATGCGGTAGAAGTTACTGATATGACTGAGAGAGGAATGACAGCCGTTCATGAGCGAATGAAAGGTGGTCGCCATTGACGGCTGATTTTGCTCGAGATGGTCAACAAAGTTTGGCTTTTGCAACTCTTTGCTTGCGTGGTATTTTCAAGCTGGGCTTGATATTGTATGAAGCCGTTGGGCTAACAAAAGAAGATGTTGTCTTAGAAGATGATATGCCCGTGATTCGGCTTCAGGCGCACCCGTGGCGCTCTTTGAAGACGATTAACAGTGAAAAAGAGGCAGCATACCTGCAGTTGGGAAGGCTCTATGGGGCTTAAAGCGCGCGTACGAGTCGTCTAGCAATGAATTTCTGTTTCCAAGGTATTGCTCAGCAGCCGGTAATAAATCTGACTATGCCAGCAATGGGTTGAACAAGTGGCTTAAGACGTTGGTGCCAAAGGGCTGCGTCATACATTCGTTTCGACACAGTTTTCGTGATCGGTTGCGCGCGGTTCAATGCCATTCGGATATTATTGACCAGTTGGGCGGTTGGGAAACTCCGGGCGTTGGTCAGCGATATGGGGAAGGGTATCCGCTGGAGGTTTTAGCTGAGTGGATTAGAAAAATTGAATTCAAAATATAAGACAACCTGAATTTTGTGACGGTTTCAAAATAACCTTTAGCCTAGGTACGACAATAGTCGTATTTAATCAATTAAATATTCCATAAACGACTGATTTTATGTTATAAAATGGTTGTTATTCAAAATTTTATGATCAAATGTTGAAGCATTCTTAATTACAGGAATGCTCCAAATGAATGACGATAGGCTCGGCATCATATTTATCTTGATTGGCATGTCTTTGTTCAGTGTTCAGGACATATTAGTCAGGTCAATGTCAGATGTTGGCTCACTGATACAGATAATGACAGTGAGGGGTATATTTGGTGGCTTAATTCTCATTGGATTTTTGAAATATACCAGCCGGCCGGTGTCAATTAAATCAGCTTATCCAAAGTTGGCTTTGATCCGAGTTAGCTTATTTTTTTCTGGTTTTTTATGTTTTTATTTTGCTTTGAGCGAGATGGAATTTGCCGCGGTCACAAGTTTGTTCTTCTTCAGTCCTATTTTCGTGACGTTAATTTCCAAATTTTTCTTTAAAAATGAAATTGGCATGCACCGATTAGGTGCTGTGATAGCAGGTTTTGTTGGAGTTTTGCTTATAGTCAAACCAAGCCCTGCAAAATTTGAATATATTGCCGTGTTGCCTCTAATATCTGCTTTCACGTATGCGGTATCTATGATGATTGCCAAGCATACCCGTGACCGCGATACGGTTTGGCAGCAGATGATGCATATGTATTGGGGAAGCTTTGCATTAGGGATGATCGCCTCCCTTTTCATAGCGCTGTTTGACGGTGAAATCGGGCAGTCAAAAAGCTTGGCTTACTTATTACGCCCTTGGGTGATTTCAGACATCAGTGTATTGCTTACCCTTGGGGGAATCTCGGTGGTCGGCAGTGCTGGTATGCTGTTATTGACCAGCGCCTACAGGGTGGCAAACCCATCTGCTATTGCCCCTTTCGAGTATGTGTTGTTGGTTCTTGCCATAATTAATGGTTATTGGCTGTTTGCCGAAACACCTGATTATTATTCACTAACGGGGATGCTGCTGATTACCATAAGCGGCATTTACATTTTCTTCCGCGAGGGGATTAGAAAGAGGCCTGTCGCCGTGGAAACAAGCCTACGTACTTGATGTTAGCAAACACGACCCTAGGGGCATAAAATGGGAATATCGCTATATTTTCTGCGGGTTTCAGAAGGAGAATGGTGCGGCCGAGAAGGGTTAGCACCACTGCGATAGACCAATAAATCCAGAGAATCTGCCACCTAAGATTGAGCGTGGCAAGTCGAATATTTGTACGACCGTAGCGCCTGATCCGCTGATCCCCCCCCTTGAATTAATGCGCGGGAGTGGTTTGTGTGTGATACGTGAACGGCTCAGGGCAGGCAAGCGCAAAGACGCAAAGCAGCAGCTACAAGATAAAGGCTTAGTTGTGATTAATGACAGTGTGGTTTGAATAAACAGAAAGATAGAGGCGAATATGGAGCCTTATTTGTTTACCATCAGCTCTGATCGTATCTTTTGATATCGCTGATCTCTATGAACCTTGGCTCACTAACTCTAACCCCTCTGAGCCTGGTATAAATGGCCTTAGGCCAAGTCCAAATAATGTTGTGTTTCCTTACGTATCAAAACTCGATCAGTGTCCAAAATACTTTACAAAGCTTTTCTGAAGCTGCCCGCTGCCACATCATCCACCAAAAGGCGGAGTCTCGTTATAACGCGCGTAATTCGAAGGTGGTTGTGGTCATATCTTTTGAACCAGTGACTGTTTCTGGTGAAAAAAACTAAATACCAATCAGCAGATCTTTTTAGCTCTGGGACGGGCACAAGCTAAAACATTCTATTCGAGAGATAAGGCGATAGAGATGACCAAAATGATGAAACTAAATCAGCTAACCGAGGTTGGGGCCAATGTTTGTCTCGAATTTAAATATGCACAATAGATTTAACCACAAATGGTGAAGTCGCCGCACGGACGAGGGCACTATAATTCGGCTGGAACGTAACTTCATCACCAACTGATAACTCTGAATTACCAGCATTTAAAATGAGATGATCACTGCTGACGCCAAGGATTTTTACGTTAGGCTGAGATGTTAAACCATCTTGGTCAATATCCTGCTCACCGATTGCCAGCAGAACCTGATGAATATCGCCTTGATTAATATTCTCTGGTGGTGAGCCAAAGGCGGATTGAGCAAATTTCCCCCAAGGCTGTGATGGCTTAACCTTGGACTCAATTACCTCCGCTACAACTTGGAAAGAGTCTGTGTATAGCCCCTCTATTGGTGTGCGTGTGAGCGGGTCGCGGCCGAGTAAAATTGCTTCCCCTAAACGCAAATTATTAACGCGCCCCATATCTGCATCACCAAATGCCCATCCAATATTTGCAGAGTTCCCACCAGAGACAATCTCCATTTCAACGCTAAATATAGCATCGATTGAATCCGCTAATTCCGATAGAGTGGACATGTTCTTCGCATCTGGGGAAACACCGCTTCTGCAAGCTAGGTTTGTACCGATGCCTTTAAATTCTATATTGGGAAGCTCCAATGTTTTGCGAGCTATGCACTCAACATCGTCAGGCATGATACCTTCACGTAAATCTCCAAGCTCAACCATCAATACAATGCCGTGCACCGACCCAACCTTCTGTGCTGCATCAGAAAGTGCGCAAATAACATCTATCTCGGTGTTGAAACTTATATCTGCACTCCCAACAGCACGTTCAATCTGACTAAGCATTGGCGAGCGTGTGAGTATAATTGGAGCTTTTATTCCTGCCTTGCGCATAGTTTCAACATTCTCTATGCGGGAATCTCCCAACGCGCAAACACCTGCATCCAAAAGAACCTTTGCAACATCAGGGAGCCCAAGAACCGCTTTTGTCATGCCTGTAACCGAAACGCCCTTGACCCCAAAGCGTCCAACCAGCGTATGAGCATTATAATGAAGTTTACGAAGATCAATATCTAAGCGTGGGGTGCCCACACAGTTGCTCACTGTGAAACCGTATGCATCCCCTTGTTCAATTTAGGAAATGCAGATAGCACCATCTCCACCAGATGGTCTAGTGACCGCGTCAAGGCATCGGTAGCAGGAATGCCAAGCGCATCTTCGTAATGTACAATCGACTTCGCAATTTCATCATCACTCATATTTTCATGATTTATTGTCAGGCCAATAACCTTAGTTTTTGCAAATGTCTCAATCAAATTAATTTCACTGTCTACACTTGGCATAGCCACATCGGGGTAATCAGAAAGATGACTGCGTGCGGGTGCGTGTTGCAAAATAACACCATCTGGACGACTTCCCCTTAAAATATAAGCTGAAGTCAGATAGGCGGGATGGCTAAGCGCCCCTTGACCTTCAACGATGATAACGTCAGGGTTCTCTCCCTCAAACGCATCCACAACGGCTGCCTCCATTTCTCCAGAACAAAATTGTGGCGCAATCGCATCAATCGCAATGCCATATTTTGCACCCTGAATTAGGCTGGTTTGCCCCGTGCCAACCATCACGGCCTTAATACCTCGCTCATTGAGCGCTTTTGCTAATAATGTAGATGTTGTTCGCTTACCAATCGCTCCATCAGTACCAAGCACAGCAATACGGGGACATGTCACCTCATGAATACGGCCGCTAAAAACTTTTAAATCTTTTTTATCGCGAGGTTTACGCACATCGTGAATAGTAACACCGTTAGCAACACTTGCTGCCGCGAATTCAGAATCATCATTTAAAAATTGATGCAGGCCATTCACAATATTCATGCCGCGATTAATCGCACCAAGCATAATGGTCCTCTCCTCCTTGGAAAGCATGCCGCTCAAAGGAGCCATACCATAGATAAAACTATTGGGTACTTTATCAAGTAATGCTATGGCCTCATCAAGGTCAAAGCAAACAGGGATACCATTAGGAATGTTATCCAGCGTAACGCCGCAATCTTGTCCAACTTTGGTGCTGTCAATAACTGCCAGAATTTTATAACTCTCCGAATAACGGACAAGTCCATTAGCTGTCTTACCGTCTATTTTACCAAAGTTGCTTTCGCAATAAACAATCGCTGTTTGGTGCTCGTTTGGTTTGTAATGAGGACGTAGTTTTGAGCCTTTATTTGGAAATTCAACGACGGACACAGTAATGCCTCCTGTTTTTGCAAACGCTTATATCTATGCGCTGATGCGTGCACCCCACAAAATGCGGAGGTCGCAATTCAAAGCCTAGATAGGCGCACAAGCTATAAAATTAAAATTCGCTGAAAGAGGTGAGGCGCTTATAAGCGCTCACGCATTGCCATGATAGGCAGATATTTTTCTGAAAAAAATAATCTAAATAAGTGGCGCTAGCCAAACTCAAAGCTAGTAGTAAAGAGTTAAAACCACTCTGTCAAATCTACACGTTTCGTTCACCTTGCACAATTATGTGTTTGTTAACCAATAAAGATAAAAAAATTTAATTTCGTATGGTCGCACACCACGACAAAATAATTCTGAGGTCGAGTATTTGGACTTATCAGCGCCACTTGCCAATGCTATTCTATGCGCATGCAAAAAACCCAAAAACCTCAGCTGAAGTCAGGCCATTCGCAAGTGGGAAGCTGATATCACTTTCGTCGATGAGAATTTAAGGCCAAGTCTTATCAGGTGAAAAATTGACGAGAAGTCATCTGACTGAACAGGGTAAGAAATAATGTTCGCAATGTCTGATAGCACAACGCCCTTACCAGCTTACGCTGGCGGTCTATTTTGCAATATCGTAAGAAAATTTCTTACACGTCTTTTTCAAGTTGTATTAGACAAGATTCTGCTAATTCCCAAGACGGCTTTTCAGAACCTAGTGGGGTCGCCCAACCTGCTTTTTCAATAATGCTACGCTTTTGCCAAATGCCGGCTTTATCTAAATCGGCCATGATATCAGCAGAGGCGGGGTCAGCTACAGAACGAGCAAGGCAATGCGGCGTAAGAGCAGCTGCAACGGCTGAATTAGATGCTTCTTGTGTCATTTTGGAAGCTGTACCTTCTGTTACCCAGCCCCCCCAGTTAAAACCTATAATTGCTAGGGTCACAGCTCCTGCTACTGCGCCCTGAAGTGACGGCACCGTCCATTTAGGAAGTTCCAAAAAAAATTCCAATCTTTAAAGAAATACACACAAAATCGCGTTATATGAATATACAATAACACAGTTACCCTAATTAAAAGACCAATAAAAAATTCTTTCAGATACATATCCGATAATGATTATTGAAAATGGATGGCCGTCATTAAGTGCGGGTCATTTGTTCAGCTCCTCCAGTTCCTGTCTTGCCTGCCACATCTCAACACAGGGCTTGCAACGGCCAGTAGCCGGACGAATAGCTCTGTACGCAGGATGCTTCTTGCACCCATCGACGAGAATACTTAGCAACTCAATTTGCTTTTTAAAAGCTTCGGTTTTCATAGAGCAAATCTTGTCACAAAATAAGGTCACCGCAAAGGCTGGCTGGTGATCACTAGCGTAACCCTCTGTGGTGGCTGCTGCGGGGGCATGCAAATCGATTTGGAAGCTTAGTGCTGAATGAAAGCTTCCGGATAGTTTGTAAAAAACTCATCTGATATTGGCGTCATCACGCCACTTTCGATAACAGCTCCAGCTTGCCTACGAATTTCGGTCAACTCCTCATCAGCGCCGAATGCCTGCATAGTCTCGACACTGTCGAATTTTATAATCGTGAGCAGTTTTGTTGGGTCACTTTTCTCAGTACCTGCAAACAAAAATTGCATTCCCATTCCAGCCATTCTCTCTTTTTGTGAGAAAACCATAGATTTCCAATGATCAAAGCCTTTGGTAATTGTGATTTCACTTTTAACGATGACAGCCATTTTTATTCTCCTTAAATTGTTTGTTATATATTTAGCAGAGCAGTCCACGCCGCCACAAACAGGATCAAGGCGATCTCAAAAGCGCAGACGAGGAATAGTGTGAGTTTGCGGGTCATTAGAAAAGCTTCTTTTGGGGGTTGAGTTTTTTACAATCGCCATCAATATCAAGCCCCTTAATTAATTTAGCCAATCCTTTTTTGAATTCTGTATCTTCTGGGTTTTCAGTGAAAAGTGCGTCTTCTGTTTTAAACTTTTCAATCCCTATGTTGCCTGTAATTTTGCCGGTCAGACGGTCAATTCTGAGGTAAGCACTACTAACGAAAAACGGTAAATCAGTTAAAATTTCAGTTGGGATAGCTGTTTTGTCTGCTTCTATGAAAGTGTCTGTAACTTTGAGACTTATTTGCTCATCCAATACACTATCTCTTATTGAAAGCCGCTGTGAGAACTGTCTTCGCTCAGCAGTCATTTGTTCTTTCAAAACTTCGAGAAGCATCATCGCTGCAAATGCGTCTTCTCCCTCGACTGAACGGAAATCTACGTTCCAGTAACCTTTACACAAAAGCTCGGCGTTGAGCTTCTCTGCCCAAGCCGTCTGGCTGAATAGGGTCAGGAATATGGCTGTGAGTATGGCGCGGGTCATTACTGCTTCAGTTGCTTATCTAGTGGTAGTTTACGGTAGAACCTAGAAACTTCGTTTGGTGTTGTAATCCAGATTTCATCACGCCTCTTACATATGTGATCAAGCGCTCTTTTTAGGTGTTTTTGTCTGAAGGGCTGACCAACAATGAATGAATGAAGCGATAGCGGAAAAACGAGCGGGTGTGGTTCATTTAAATCCATCAGAACATCAAACTGATCAATGATCATATTTGCGTATTCTTCAGCTGAAACTCGGCGTCCAACTATTGCTGGCTGATCATTAAGCTCGATAGGATAGGGAATAGTTAAGATTTCGCCTTTGTCAGTCTGCATCCAGAAAGGCTGCTCATCACAGAGACCCCAGTCCAACAGATATTCATATCCGGCTGCAGATAAGATATCCGGCGTTTTTTGACTTGGGGTAAGGTAAGAGGACAGCCATCCATTAGGGCGTTTACCATCAGCCTTGGTCATTATTTCTGTTACTTCGGCGACCATTCTAGTTTCTTCCTCAATGGTCATATCAATTGGCCTTGTGGTGCCGTTTGAGATGCCGTGACCAATCATTTCATCACCGCGGTTGCGGTAGCGTTCCAAAAGCTCAGGGCTGTGGGAGTAATTAGCTGCATTCGCGATAACACCGATGTTGATTTCAAGGTTGTCAAACAGATCTGCTAAACGCCAACCACCAACTCGATTTCCATATTCGCGCCACAGCCAGCTTCTCTGGCTCCAAGGCTTTGTCTCGCGATCTAAGTCGATACCGCCACCTTCGCCAAACGGAAAATGCTCGATGTTTAAAGCGATATAGAAGGCTATGCGTTTTCCACCCGGCCATTCAAAAGAAGGCCTCGCCGAAATACCCGAATAATTAAATCTATCATGATCTCTAAGCATTTTCCGCGTCCTCCTGAGAAATGTTGCCACAAAATAAGGCCAGCGCAAAGGCTGATCGAGTTGATTGCCATCCAAGACATTGGAGCATTGTCGAAGCTAAAGCTGACTTACTCTGGTCAAGAGAAGGGTATGTCTTCATCGTCTTATTACTCCAAAGTCTCACGGTCACTAAAGAACCTAAAGGAGAGAAAGCTAGTTGGTGTCGACATCAACAATATCCTCATCACTTGTTCGAAAGACACTTGGCTGAAAGCAAGTAATGACAACCAGCCTAAGCCTGGTGTCTTCGCCAAAAACTCACGGCTCAAGGACGCCAACTGGATAGCGAATACCACCAGAGGAACTAATGACTACATCCACTGTTCGCATCTCGTCTACCTCTACGACCAGAAAATCAATCCCATATTGGCACGTTGGTTGGGAGACAGTCCTCAAGACTTCAAAGATGCGTGTGCTCTTACTGAACTAATCCAGTGGGTGTGGCCTTCTAGGGTCAGAAAAGGGGAGCCAATCACCCTTTATCTTCCGTCACCCAGGATGCGTAGGTTGTTTGAAGAGTGGCTTGTGGGTTAGGCTTGTGTTTAGTGCCATTTGTAGCTTAAGGAGCCAAAGCCGTGATGCGTGAAAAAGCGAAACCAACCGTTCAAATTGATAATGACAAAGTGAAAGTGACCCGATGGGATTTTTTACCAGGGGCCGAAACAGGGTGGCATAGGCACGAGATGGATTATGTTGTCGTACCTCTAACTGACGGCACTTTGGCAGCAGAAATGCCGGATGGCTCAGTCGTTGAGAACAAATTGACCGTGGGGGAAAGCTACGTTCGTCCAGTAGGCGTTGAACACAACATCATTAACAACAACAATGGGCCGTATAGCTTCATTGAAGTCGAATTGAAGTAACTCAAAAGAAATTGATCAGTTCATTGAAAACATCGTCTGGCACTTGTTCTGCTGGGTAATGTCCACACTCTAGCTTTTTCATCTTTACTATGTCGCTACAATATTGGGGCCAGGCGACTTTGGGATCGAAGAATTTCTCAGTGTGACTATAAGCACCCCAGTAAACAGCTGTTTGACAAGTGACCAAACGACCTGCATCGTGGTCTGCCGTATCATCCTCCATGTCGATACTGACCCCAGCTCGATAATCCTCGCAAACAGCATGAATGTTTTCTGGTGTGCAGCATCGTGCATATTCAGCCAATGTTTCTTCGCTGAAGCCGCCTTTACCAATACCCATTTTAGTCAGCTTTTTTAGAATGTAATAATCTTCTCTGCCCTCAATCAGTTTTTCGGGGATATCATAGGGCTGTGCCATGAAGAACCAATGATAGGAATTTAATGCAGATCGCCAGCTTGTGTTGCTAAGTACATAGTGCGTCGGAAGAATATCGAACGTTGCTAGCCTCTGGACTGTTTTTGGATGGTCAAGCGCCATGCGATGTGCAACGCGACCACCACGGTCATGCCCGGCGACGCAAAACTCATCAAAACCCAGGTACGCCATGACGTCAATGTGATCCTGAGCCATGCGACGAAAGGAATAATTTGAGTGGTCGTCCTTGCCACGCGGTTTGCTGCTGTCTCCGTATCCCCGAAGGTCAGGAACCACAACCGTAAACGTCTCAGCCAAGCGTGGGGCAACAAGGTGCCAGTGAACATGGGTCAGAGGGTTGCCGTGGAGCAGTAGTATAGGTGGGCCATTTCCGCCGTAGCGAAGGTTGATAGAGACTTCAGGGTCAGTCGTTTGAACTTTTACGTGGCGGAAGTTTTCAAACATTTTCGTTATCCCCATAGAAAAGCTGTGTCTATGCTTCAAAGCGTATGTTTTAGCTTTTTAAAAAACAACAACAACCGACCATTTAGTCCCTTTTTTGAAGTTGTGAGATTTCGATGGATACTGGGGTGTGATTTCAATCAAATCAGTCAGTCGTCATAGAAATAAACCCTATCTGCGTATTATAAAGTGTATAGTCAAGTTTAACATATTCTAGGTATATTTAGAGGGAGGTAATCAGCAGCCCTCTTATTTAGGCTTTGCTCGAAAGTTTCTTTTGAGGGGGCGTTTTGGAGGTTGTGATGGCATTATCCGTGAATATCGAAGTGCAGACAAAAAATGGCAGCTGGTGGGGCGTTTGCCTTGGGGTGCCTAACGACCACCAAACCATACAGTCTGAATTTAGAAATGCTATCAAAAGCCCAATGTGCATAAAAGGTCGCGCCAGGGCAGTAAACCAGGAAACAGGTGAAGTTGTAGCCTCCAACTGAGCTATTAGCTTATCAGTGGAGGCTTACTTAAATGCTTTAGCTAACTTGAACCGCAATGTAGACACACAACGCAATTATTAACAGCTTTCCATAATCTAAGTCAAAAGCTGTTCCTTCGCCAAATTTCTCCTCGAAGGCGTTCTTCTGAGTTGCTTGAGCCATAGCTGCCTGTGCAATCTCTTGTGCAGCTTTAGATGGACGACCGCTTCTCTTCGTGACTGCTTTCTTAAAAGCTGCCTTTTTGGTTGGTGCCTTCTTTGCTGCAGGTGCTTTTGCCATAATCTTTTGGCCTCCTTGTAAAAAAAATACTAACAGCTGTTTAAGCGGTTGCTGCACAATAATAAAATCATCTCATCATAAGTCATGTCTAGGTTAATAGAGCAGGATCGGTAGAAGTAGCCTTTAGATAACCCAGGCATCAAATTAGCCTCAACGAAGTGTGGCAAACCCCTTGCGCACAGCCTTATGTCTATCCTACCAAAGGATCGCCCACCCAAGGCTTTAAATGCGGATTTTCCAACCTCTGATAGTTTCTCGTGTAGCGTTTTGTTTTTAACTTTTCTAACGGTTTCTTGGTCTAGTCTTTTGATGTCGTAATCCAACAACCTGTGACCACGGTGGTTTTTTGGAGCTATTATCTCAATTGGCATTGCTGTTAAAACGCTGCTCAATTCATCTTCAAGAATTCCAACGCTAAACTCTCGACCCACTAAATAGCTTTCAACCAGCACGTCACAATTAAGGGCATCAAAAATTTGTTTTATCTTGGTATCGAGCTGTTCCCGATTGAAAACGAGAGATAAATCATCAATTCCGACACTGTCTCCACCGATAATCGGTTTTACAAAAACTGGATAGGCTATGCCCATGGTTTTGTGTGTGGACTCACCATTTCTTTTAATGACCACATAGTCGGCAGTAACGATCCCAGCCTTTTTTACCAACAATTTTGCTACGCCTTTGTTGTGCTCACTATCTAACGCCGCATGGTTTGATCCAATGTAGCAAATTTTATTGAGGTCAAGAACGTCATTCAGCCAGATTTGATTACCATCAAATTCAAAATACTTTACACCTGAAAAAACTAGGTCAGGCTTTCGTTTTACTAATTTGGCTAAGCATTCAGGTGTGGCAATCTCTGTAGTAGAAACTTTAGAATAAGCTTTTGAAAGAATCTTATTAATTAATTTTGTATCAAGCGTGATTGCAACATTTTTTTGGTTCTTTTGGCCGCCAGGGTTAGGCACGGTTATTATTTCTATTGATTTTTTTTCTTTAGGGGCACTTTGGTGATGAAAATTCGTATTATTTTCTCTCACGCTGTTCCGTGAAACATCAAG
>ENA-OWPI01002086-OWPI01002086.1-marine-metagenome-genome-assembly--contig:-NODE-2086-length-19633-cov-3.560237_pt1 | contig 19633 bp, 19 predicted proteins | sample MGYA00238138_ERZ651775 | MGnify/ENA primary metagenome ERZ651775 (study PRJEB26906, sample SAMN06265043) | marine metagenome | isolation source: Helgoland LTER site | place: Germany:Helgoland, sampling...
AAACGTAGACGAACCATATTGGTGGAAAGAAATTAAGAATCCCCACATATCATTTAGGTATCAATACAATAAAGGATTTAGTAAAGATGATATAGAACACTTGAAAACAATAGTTAAAGAAAAAATCGGAAAACTAACCGATGTTAAATTAGTTAATTGTCGGGGTCATTATGAAACCTGGCATTTTTTAGATGTATAATACATTACAATTACGAATTAAAAGAACTAAAAAAAGAAGTTCATCTAATATATGAAAATTATTTCCTGGAATATATGTTGTCTTCCAAAAAAACTAAATTTATATCACAATCCAAATAAAAATATCACAAAAATAATTGATACTATATTTAGGTTAAACCCGACAATTATACTATTACAGGAAGTTTTTGATTTGAAAATACAAGACACCATAGTAAGGAATTTAGAAGAAAACAGTTATTATTGTCATGTTTCGGAAAATTTACCTATAATCTCCTCTAATGGACTTTTAACAGCATCTAAGGAGCCTATATTAAACAGGGATTTATATAAATTTAAAAACAATACAAGTGTGGAATTTTTTATTGAAAAAGGAATACAAAAAACTAAGATAGATGATGTTACTATTTATAATACACATATTCAATCAAATAGTATGATAGGAATGTATTCGCGTTGTCGCCATTACCGATATGGACAATATAAAGAAACTATTGATTTTATAGATTCGAGTGAACCATTAGTATTTGGTGGGGATTTAAATGAAGACTACAATAATAAAAATCTTAAACATCTTATTAATAGTTTAAGTCTTTCTTCTTATAGTGACAAACTTATCACATTTCCAAAATATAATATACAATTGGATTATATACTTACAAATATAGATTATTTAAATTCATATAATGTTATTAAAACAGAATTGTCCGACCATTATATTATTGAATTAACTAATAAATAAAAATAGCAAATAATAATATATGATGATTAATTTGGTATTAATTTTATTACTAGTTTTAATAATTTCTACTAAACTATTCCAAGAAACATTTGTATTATGTCCACCAAATAGCACCGAGATGTTGGCTTTGAATTCTTTCGAAACTCCAGCGAAATCCCAATGTGTAATCAACGACCCAAATGATTATTTTGCTGATTTAGAAAATAATGGGAAAGAAGACTTAGTATGTATTGGTAAATATTTGAACCCGGCACAAGGAGTAGTTAGTGAAGGGAAGGCATGGTGCGCTAAGAAGAATGATTAGTGGATAGCTAAGAAGAATGATTAGGTATCAAGAAAATATTATATGTATTTATATGGTTCAAGGTAAAATAGTTAAAAATATGGAAACAGAAAAAATAGTTAAAAATATAGAAAAAAGCCAAAAAATATTAAAAATCAAGTTTGAAGGTTATAGTATTTATTTCTTATTACATTCGCTTACACTTATAACAGCACTTACTTGGCATAGTCTAATAGAATCCAAATTAATAAGTGTTAAATCCACTAGGTCAATTTATTACGGTATTGGTTATGCCATAATAATTACTATGGTTACTGTATTGCTTCATATGATTTTAGGTAAACATATGATAAAACCCAGCGACTCTGAATAATTTATTTCTTCTTTTATTTTAGGTAATGACTACTTATTTATTTTTTACAGGTGGTTACGATTCAACATATAGATTATGCGAATTGCTAATTAAAGAAAAGAAACACGTTCAACCTATATATATTTCAGACCCATATATAGATAACTATACAAATAATAAAACACGTCGTCGTAATAATAGTAATGAAACAAATTCACAGGAGAAAATTATTGTGAAAATTAAGAAAATGTTTCCAGAAACTAAAGAATTATTGAAAGATACAATAATAATAGATAAAATACCATATGATAATCAGGTTTCACTTGCTATGAAAGAACTAAAAAAACGTAAATATATAAGAAGATCTAAATGCCAATATGGAGCAATGGCACAATATTGTAAAAATAATAATGTAAATGTAGAAGTATGTGCCGAAAAGGGCGGACATTTCGAAAGAAAACTTGGAAAAAAAACCACAATGAATACAAATAATAATATTGTTTTTGACATTAAAAATAATCCTGAATTGGAAATATTTAGACAATTTCAATTGCCAATATTTACTAAAACTAAGGAAACTATGTTAAATGAAGCCAAGGCTTATAATTTTGATGATATATTAAAAAATACCTGGAGTTGTTGGTACCCAAAGAAAAATAAACCGTGTGGGAAGTGTATTATGTGTAAAGAACGTATTGTTCCATATATTGAAGGCTTCCAAACAGTTTCAATAAAAAAGGATAATAGTTATTCATTCATACAAAATAATAAAATAGAGATAACTTTAGCTCTAATGGTAATAATATTAATTACCAAGTTTTCTTCCTGCTCCTGAAAATGGAATAAATTCTTTGGTTTCCGGACAAGGACCTTCTTGTGCGGGTTCTTCATTTGTATTCCGCGTGAATTTAAATTTTCCTGGGTTGAATGATTCTGAAGATGGAACTGGATCTGGTTTGGGTGGGGGCTTATAGTCGTGTGCCTCTTCAAAATCAACTTCCACATTTGTTTCATTTAGACTAATTAGTCCTTTCGGTTCTGTTTCTATTATGTCGAATTTAAGAAGTTTATTATCGTAAATCAATTCAATAATAGTATTTTCCTCAATATGAGTATAATTTTTTTTTAGTCCATTTTCGAGAAATCCCTTCGTATCTTGAATATCATAAAATATGGAGCTATATGGTTTTAATTTTAGAAATGTCGCTTTAGGAAATTCTGTGTTGAGTATTTCTATATCAATCATACACGGTTCTATTAGATCGATTTTCTCACAAATATAGTCTGGTATATAAATACTATCAATATCTTCACATATTTCATATATTCCCATAATAGTGTTTTTAATTTTCAATGTAAGTGGATATTTTAAATTATCATATGCACTAAGTTCATTTAATAAAGATTTTGGCATTAATACTTTATTAGAATGTCGTAATTCAGTATATTCATCGTAAAGGTAATGAAAACATAGAGGAATACAATTAATAGTTTGTGTGATACTTTCTCCAGCAATTTTCCAAGGCATATTTATGTTTTCTTGGTATTGTTCCATCGTATTCTTGATTAAATCGTATTCTTGATTAAATCGTATTCTTGATTAAATCGTATTCTTGATAATTAAAAATAAGTAAATAGAAATATCAATTTTTATAAAAACTTGAACGAGTTAATTTATGCTTTATGAAGGAAAGTAAATTCAACACTATGTGTTTCTGGATGAATTGATATACTACTTAAATCTTTATTTTTCATATATTCATTAAATGTTGTTATTGTTACTTTGCCTATTCCTTTTATGATAATATTCACATTATATACTGTAAAAATACTAAATATATTATTGAATCTCTTGTTATTAATACCTTGACTTATCTTATAAACAGTGTCAAGTCTTTTATAATATTTTTTATAATCGGTACTTCCTTCAGCTTCTTTTGCAATATACAGTAGATAATAAAGGCGGTCATTATAAGAATTCGTAATCATTTGTTTAATGCTAGCGAAATCAATATCTCTTTCTTCAGAACAATCAATACGAATACCCAATTGTTCTTCAAATTCACTACTTGTCAAATCGGATGATAATGTTTCATTAATAGTTGGATGTAATTCACTAGCAATTATTATAATACTTGAAGTTCTTGGTTTGAAATTGTTATATTCTAAATAAAATAAATTTGTTGTATTTAATGTAAAATTATCCCAATAATTATAATCTTCTTTGTATGGTTTTTCTGTTACATCAATTGTTTTATTTATTTGAATTGTATATATTCTATTATTAAAAGCTTCATTATTTAACATTAGTGAATTAACGTAAAAGGTAACTTCATCTCTCTTTTTTGGTAGAGAATCATTTAGCCAATAATCTAACCTTTTAATAGTATTGTCGAGGTTAATATAGAAACCTTTTGAGAATGGTAATACAATACTGAATAATTGTTCTAATGATATGTTTGGATTTTCCTCACTAGCTTCATTCATATCCCTTAATATATTTACTTTCAAATATTCATTTATAGCTTTGGGTTCATTGTATTGTTTTTTTTTAATATCTACTATTTCAAATATATAATTAAATATACCATATTTATTAAGACTTCCATTTTTTTTATTTCTTAGGATTCCTTCAATCATAATCGGATTGATATTGTCGCCAAGAATTACATCCAAATATATACTATTTTTTTTATTGCTAACATTAAATACCAGAAAACTATTATAAATATTTGTTGTAGTAGCTATTTTAAATATTTCTTCTTCTTGTTTTATTTCAGTTATTTCTTCAACAGTAAGGTCCTCCAATGGTTTATCCAGTGGTGTTGTTGTTTCGGAAACAAGACTTTCTCCGAATTTAAACCCAGTTGAACGGAATTCTATGTCTGTGGAACTCCAATTATCAAATTCTATATAACCAGATTTAATAATCATTTTTCGTATATGTGTAAAAAATGTAAAAATGATTGATTCCGTAGAAGTAATAGAATTACAAGTTAAAAACATATTATCCACATATTCCATATCCAAACACCCATATGTTCTACCCGTATGAGCTCTAGGTGTAAATGCTATATTATAGACATATTTATCTGGAACACACATAACATTTTCAAGCGAATAAATTTTTCGTATGAATTCACTACTTATATTTGATCTAAAATAGGTATTACCATTAATTGTAATATTAATATCATCAATTGAATGTAATAAACCAGGAACTAAACTATCATCCGTAGCACTATAATTTAAATAGTCATTATTATTCGTGTTACTATCTTCTTTATTTATTTCTATAATAGAATCTAAATTCGTTCTTGGTGTGTTTCTATCCTTCTCAACAACAACAATTTCTATTTGTTTTAATGGGTTCGTTTCTGAAGACCGTATGTTATTTGAATCAGTTAATGTATTACTATTGAATGTATAAAAATTAAAATAGGACTTATATGTTTGTGTTTTTAGGTTATTTTTTAATTTTAGATCATTTATTTGATAAGAACCTATATTTAATTTAATTGTGGGTTGTATAGTATCAATAATATTTCCTTGGTTCCCAATTGGACTATAATAAATCAATGAAGCTAGTGGTTTTATTCTTAACTTGAACCGTATTTTTCCATCATTAATCAAGAAAAATGGGAACGCATTTTTAGTATAATCTGTCATCCAAAAATGTAGTGGCACTTCCAGATTTAATTGTTTATTATCGTATTTATCACGAGATGAATTATCCAGATATTTTCCTAGTCCATCATCTTCATTATCGTCTACATCATTATTTTCATTGTAAATATCTAACCACTTGTCATATGGAAATCCCAAATCTGTAATAACTTCATTATTTATTTTAAATTCAATACCCTCAATAATTGAATGACCAATATTATTAACCCAAGATATATAGCCACCTGGATTTGCTATATGGTCTGTATTTGTTAAAGCAGGTAATGTTATACTTAATGACATAGATGTTATGAAATCATATGATGTACTACTTAATTCTTCTTGTGTTGTAGTTCCACCAAAAGTGGTATTACTTAAAGTCACACAATCATATGTTATATTTCCAGAGTTGAATTCGGGTATGTCATCAAATAATTTAGTTATCTTTTGACTTATTTGTATATAAGACATTTATATTAAAACTATAATTTATTTTTTTTAAATATTTAATAAAGAATAGAATATTATGATTTAATAATATAAATGCCAAATTACAAATATCTAGCAGCAAACTTGATTGATATAGGCGATGATACAACTGGAGAGCAACGACGCTTAAGAATAGGTAAAAATAATGATTTGGCTTTATATCATTATGCCTCTAATAGCCATATTGAAAATCTCACTGGTAACTTAGTATTAGAGAACAAAAGCACTACTGGTAAAGTTCAGATTAAACTTGGTACAACTACAGCTAATACCGATTTTGAAATCGTCAAAAGCGATGGAACATCTGTTTTTAATGTAGATGGTTCAGGTGGTGTGAGTATACCAGGTAGTTTAACAACTGGAACCCACGTTGATAACTCGACAATTACAGATTTAATTATAGAATTAGGTAATGGACGTACCGGTGACCCATCAGGCGATTGTGGTATAGTATTGGAAAGAGGAGACGCGGATAACGCTTTTATGGGGTTTGATGATTCTGAAGACAAATTCATAATGGGTACCGGAGAATTTACTGGAGCAACATCTGGAGATCTCACCATTACACCAGGCACACTTCAAGTAGCAGGAATTACTCGTATTTCAACAGATGAGGCTCATGATTTAACTATAGCGTTAGCAGGTAATACAGATTCAAGTTTAGTATTAAGTTCAACCGGTACAGGTGCCGATGCTTTACAAGTAACTGCTAGTGCTGGTGGGATGGATATTAGTTCTGTGGGTGCCATAGGAATGGATACAGTTGGAACAGCAGCAATAAACATTGGTACTCAAGCAGCTGCCAAGACAATAACGATTGGTAATGATGCTTCTACTAAGGTAGATATTAATGCACTTGCTATTGAATTGGACTCGGCAGCCGCTATGACATTAAGTTCTGTAGGTGCCATAGGAATGGATACAGTTGGAACAGCAGCAATAAACATTGGAACTGAAGCAGCTGCCAAGACAATAACGATTGGTAATGATGCTTCTACTAAAGTAGATATTAATGCTCTTGCTATTGAATTGGATACTACGAATGGTGTGACTGTTAGTGGTGATTTAGCTGTTTCAGGTTCAGCAAGATTAGGTTTTAAACGATATGCGGTATATACTGTAGATTTATCAACCTTAGATGGTTCTGTAACAGCATTTACTGACGAAGATGTAATATTTAATCTTGGCGCTCTTGATGTCACAACACCAGCAGGTATAACAGCAAGTCAAATTATTATAGAAAAAGCCATATTTAATGTTAAAACCGTTGCTGACACTGCTCTTAATGTAAAATTACATTTATCTTCGGATGCAGGAACAGCAGTTAATACCGAATTAGAAAATGATACTGAAATGGTAGGAGCGGGAGCAACATATGCTGCTGGCGGATCTACAGCAGCTGATATTAATCTTAACAGCGCCGCTGTATCTGTTATAACTAGTAATTCATCCGCAGCGATTGCTCAGGCAAGACTTTATGTAGTTACAACAACAGCATTAAGCGCAAATGTTACTCAAGGCACTGTAAATATATCAGTTGAATATTCTGTGATATAGATATTGAAAACATACGAGATTTAATAGAAGATTAAATACGAGATTTAATAGACATTTAAACATATTATTAATTATTTTTTTATTATGAAAGTTGGAATAATAAGATACCCAGGATCAAATTGCGATTTTGATGCTTTGAATTTTTTTCCAAATAGTTTTTTCATATGGCATAAACAACACTATGTGGATGGTTTGCTTGACGATGTTAGTCTTATAGTGCTTCCAGGTGGGTTTGCTTTTGGCGACCGTAATTATGAAAAAGCAACCAATGTTTATACAATTAGCCCCGGAACATTGGCTTTGAATTCGAATGTATCAAGTGTAATTAAAAAGGCACATATGATGAAAATACCCATATTGGGAATTTGTAATGGGTTTCAAATATTAACTCAAATGGGACTATTGCCAGGGAAATTAACATTAAATAAAAATAAACAATTCAATTGTAAAAAGGTTCTTTGTGATTTCAAATTCAAAAATGTGGAAACACGCGTGAATCTATACATCGCAAATTCATACGGGAATTATCAACTAAACTTAAATGAAACTATAGGTGAAGACCAAATATTCTTAAAATACGCCGAAACAAACGAACTAGGGTCTTTTGAAAATATTGCCGGAATTTGTAATAGTGATTTTAATGTGTTTGGTATGATGCCACACCCTGAAAGAAATCCGGATGAATTTAAATACACTTTAATGAAAATGCTTTATAGTAGTAAAGAAGATGCATTTTTGAATACGATGATAGATTTCCAAAAAAACATCGAGATACTTATGAAAAGTGAACATATTTCCTATAAATCTACCAAGAAATACCTGAAACAACTACATACACAAGAACCTTGGGTTATTCAAGGTCCAGGTGAAAATGCGGGAATAATAGAATTAGATAATGACTATTGTTTAGCACTACGAATCGAAAGTCATAATCATCCAACTTTCATTGACCCTTTCGAAGGTGCTTCAACGGGAGTCGGAGGAATAATTCGCGATATTATTGCGATGGGAGCCCGGCCAATTGGGCTATTGGATTTCTTGCGGTTTGGTACAGATAAACATAGTGACTATTTATTAACTGAAGCTATAAAGGGTATTTCATATTATGGAAATACTATAGGAATTCCTAATTTAGGTGGATCATTATATAAACACGAATGTTATAATACAAATCCATTAGTAAATGTCGCTTGTTTAGGAATACTAAAAAAAGACGAAATTATATATGGTAATGCCTTAAACGCAGGAAGTCTTTTGATTTACGTAGGTAGTAAAACCGGAAATGAAGGTATTCACGGTGCTTCTATGGCATCCAAGGAATTCAATGATATTGATGTGGATTCAATGAAATCTAACGTTCAGAAATCCGATCCATTTTTAGAGAAATTGTTACTGGAAGCTTGTGTTGAAATGGCGCAATTGAAGTTGGCAGAAGGGATGCAAGATATGGGTGCGGGTGGGCTTTTATGTGCTTCATATGAATTAATTTCGCGTGGTATAGAAAAAACCGGGAAAAATATGGGATGTATTGTTAATATAGATAAAGTTCCTACTAAATATCCAATGAAACCGTGTGACATCATGATATCGGAATCACAAGAGCGTATGTTGGTTGTATGTAGACCAGAAAACAAAGATAAACTCCTAGAACTTTTTAATAAATGGGACCTAGAGAGTTCTATTATAGGATTAACAAATTCAACGGGAAAATACCAGGTTATCAATAAAGATATGAATATTTTATATTCAACCCAAATGAATACTTTTAGTGAAGTATCCGAACATTGGGTCGAAAATTCAATGAGTATGAGACACAATAATTGTGAAGAATTAGAAAAAGTTAAAAATATGGATATGTGGAAAATTTATGATAATAGTGTAGGGAACCGTACTCTTAAGGGTCCTAATGAACCCGGACAATATTCAATTATTAATATAGAAGAAGCCAATACACAATTATTAATAACATGGGGTAGTACGTTTGATGAATGTCTTCATTATACCAAAAAACTTAACGCCAAGCCATTATGTATGGTAAATTGTATGAATTATGGTCATCCCAATAAATCAATGGGAAATTTCGCTGATTTCATACGAAATGTTTCACAGCAATGTAAAGAAAACAATATTCCTATGGTTGGTGGTAATGTTAGTTTATATAATGAAACTAATAATCAATCAATTATGCCTAGTCCAGTGTTAATGACAGTGAGTAAATTATAATTCGACATTGTTTATTTTTATTATTTTTTATATATTTTTTATTTAATATGGCAGCTTTACAACATATTAAAGACGAAGGTGCGGATACAACAACTTTGAAATTTTTGACAAATACAGGGTCTGGAATGTCTGAAAAAATGACAATCGATAAAGATGGTAACGTTGGTATAGGTACAAATTCTCCTATTTCTGAATTATCTGTTCACGGAAAAATTTCTATAACAAATGAATCAGCCACACCAAATGCTCCGAGTGATGGTAATGGATATATTTATACTAAAAGCGATGGTAAATTATATTGGAGGTCAGCTGACCTTGCTGAAACTGATTTGACAGGAACAGGCGCTATTAATGCTACAACTGTTACGATAACCGATAATGAATCGACGGATGAAGCAAATGCTATTATTTTCACAGCAGGTGGAGATGTTGATGGAGGTAATCTAGGATTAGAATCGGATGGTGATTTAACATACAACCCTAGTACAGGTAAAATTACTGCTACTGGGTTTATTGGGGAACTTACTGGTAATGCGGCAACTGCTACAGAAGCAACCAATATAACTGCTGTAGCAAATAATAGTACAGATGAAACTGTGTATTTAACTTTTGTAGATGGTGCTACTGGAACTCAAGGTATTGAAACAGACACAGGTTTAACTTACAATCCTTCTAGTGGAATATTGGCTTCTACTAACTTTACAGGTGCGTTAACCGGTAATGCGGCAACTGCTACAGTAGCAACCAATATAACTGCTGTAGCAAATAATAGTACAGATGAAACTGTATATTTAACTTTTGTAGATGGTGCTACTGGAACTCAAGGTATTGAAACTGATACTGGATTAACTTACAATCCTTCTAGTGGAATATTGGCTTCTACTAACTTTACAGGGGATCTTACTGGTAATGCGGCAACTGCTACAACCGTCACAGTAGCAGATACAACAGATACAACTTGTTCGGTAGCATTATTCGAATCAGCAACAGGTAATTTAGGTGCTAAATCAGATGATGGACTTACATATAATGCTGGTACTGGAATGCTAACCGCTACTGGTTTTACTGGACCTTTAACTGGTAATGCTAGTGGAAGTTCAGGGTCTTGTACTGGTAATGCGGCTACTGCTACAGTAGCAACGACAGTTACTATAACTGATAATGAAAGTACAAATGAAGATAATGCTATTATTTTTACAGCTGGAGGAGGTGTTGATGGAGGTAATCTAGGATTAGAATCGGATGGTGATTTAACTTACAACCCCAGTACAGGTAAAATCACTGCTACTGGGTTTACTTCAAATGGAGGAGAAATTTCATATAGTAATGGTCAAAACGCAACATTGAGTGTCGCTGCCACTGGCTCTGGAACAGATGGGAAAGATTTAACGATTTCTGCTGGGTCTGCGCCAAGTGGTTCCGCAAATCAAAACGGCGGTGATCTTATTTTATCTTCTGGTGGCGGTGATGGAACTGGGACATCAATTATGACATTTAATACTAAAGTTAGTGGAACCGATGCGGTGGATGAAAGGATGAGAATTCACACAAATGGCAATGTCGGTATAGGGACAAAGAATATTACCCAATTGTCCGCAACTAAATGTCATATAGAAAATGATCAAGCATATACGGATATAACAACTGGTTCTTTGGGTAATTTACCAAGTCAATTAACTATATCTGACGATAATCAAAAATTACATATTGGTTCTTATTATACTGGTGGTGTAGGGCAATCGAGTGCCCTTCAAGCAATAGATAATGCTACCCCAGTCCATATAGCATTAAATCCTAGAGGTGGCAATGTTTCTGTTGGGTTACCCTCAGCCTTTAAAGGTGCATTTCACGTTGAAAATCATTTAGATGTTAGTGATGTTCCTCGTGATGGTTTCGACGATGCTGGATATCTGGCTACAGGGGGAACTGTTAGCACCTGGGGAGGTTCACCAGCTGGTGATGTTTCAATCTATTCTAAGTTGAGATTATGGTGTGACAATACAATTATAGCGTCATCAGATAGTAGAATAAAAACAAACATAGAAGAATTAGTAGACGACGAAGCGTTAATTAAATTTAGACAATTGAAACCTTGTAAGTATAATTATATAGATGCTTTTCAACGAGGAAATGACCAAGTGTATGGATTTTTAGCAGACGAAGTGAAAACTATATTATCTAATGCGGTGAGTACTTGTAATAATCACATACCAAATGTTTATAAATCTGCTTTATATAATAATAATACTATCACTTTCCAAGAACCACATAATTTAGACACTGACGGAAATATTCAATTATATCTTCCAGACAATACAAAGACATTTGTTCCATATACTGTTGGTGATACACTTAAAATTAATATTGATGTTTCTAATTTATCTGATAATGAAAAACCGAGTAATGATTTAGTTCAAGATGAAGATGGAAATTATTTAGCAAATAATATTTTTGTCTACGGAACAGAAGTTGATGATTTCCATAGATTGGATAAATCTGCTATTTGGACAACTGGGGTAGCAGCACTCCAAGAAGTGGATAGACAACTCCAAGCAGAAAAAGCAAAAACAGCAACATTAGAAACACAAGTCGCCGATTTACTTGCTCGTGTAACAGCATTAGAAAATCCTTAGTTCGTATTCTAAAAATCCAGTTTTTCGTATTCATGTTCCATATTCATATGTGAACTCGAAACGTCATTCAAAATAACTTGACTAATGAAATCAAAATGATATTTCATGTTTTTATCTTCTATATCCTTTAGGTTTTCATAGTGAATTTCAATATCTACTTTATTCATATTTGCCCAACCAAGTTCTTCATTTGTTTTAGTTAAATTAATAAGAGGTCCAAATAGTCTTTTATTATGATGTTTATAATTAGCTACACAAAATATTTGTTTTTTTTTATTTATAAACCATAGTTTATCACCAATTTTAACTTTTTTCATAAATAATTCCGAGTAAGTACCTTTTGAACATAATCCCCACGTGTTAAATTCTTCTGAATTATGGAAATCATCGGTATTTAACACCTTAAATATCCAATGATTTATTTTTTTTTTCCTTTTTAGTTTTTTAAAATTCTTAAACCGAAATATATGTGGCATATTTTATACGTATAAATTTTTTTAATTAAATCTTTTTAAATTTTATGCTCAATATTTATTGCGACGGTATTTTTGACTTGTTTCATAAAGGGCATTATTTACATTTTAAAAAAATAAAAGACTATTTTGATGAACCTATTTTTTTAATTGTCGGAGTTATAGACGACATCAGTGCATCTAAATATAAGAGACAACCAATTATGAACGAAGATAAAAGATATAATGCAGTAGATTCTTGTATATTTGTTGACAAAACTATAATAACAAATATGTTAATAATAAATAAACATTTTATGGAAAAACTTAAGATAGATTATGTAGTACACGGATTTAGTAATAAAGAAGATATTGAGAAACAATACAATTTTTTTGATTTACCTAGAAAATTAAATAAGTTTATAACGATTGATTATAATGAAGGTATATCATCGACTTCAATAATAGATAAATATGATTGGACAATTAATGAAATTATAATTCCGGATGTAAGTTTCGAATTAAGTATCATTTTTGAATTATTAAAATACAATAATAGGATACTTGAAATAAATTGTGGAAAAAGTGAATTGGTAAAATATATCGACAATTTGAATTATATTGGATATGAAAAAGATTTAGATCTATTAAATAAACATATTACTCAATATGATAGTAATGTTATTAATTTTGAATGTAAATTTAAAACTAAATATTTTGATTACACACTTTTAAATATTGAAGATGAGAATTTAGAGGAATGTTTAGAAGATATAGAAAGAATTACTAGAAAATGTATATTTATTGATAATGTTACTGATAAATATGTAGAATTATTGGCAAATAACGACTTTAAAATAAAAAATAAATTTGCTTATAAATTCGTTCAATAATTATAATTTTTTTCCAAACAGAAATTAACTATGATAAAAAGAGAACACGTTTTAATGATATGTGTAGGAGTTTTACTTTTATCGTGTGTTTATTTATTATGGGATAACAAAAGACTTAAAAAGAGTTTAGCATTGAAACCACAAGATGTGGTGGTAAATAAACAAACACCTGAACCCGAAACTGAAGCAGTCGATGCAGAAGTCACCGAAGAAGAAACCACTGAAGCTAATAACGGTATGGATTATTATGTTAATGAAAACATTCCAGATGATTTAAAAGAAGAATTAAATAATTTAAATTTGGAAGATGATGGAGATTCATACGAAGAAACTCTTGGCGAACCCATTGAAGAAACACTCGGCGAACCCATTGAAGAAACTCTTGGCGAACCCATTGAAGAAACACTTGGCGAACCCATTGAAGAAACACTTGGCGAACCCATTGAAGAAACGCTTGGCGAACCCATTGAAGAAACTATAACAAACCAAATAGAAGATTTTGTCGAGGAAATTATGATTGATACTAAACCGGAAAATAATGAATTATTGGATTTGGAATTACAATTAGAACAAAAATTAAAAGGTTCTTTAAAAAAGGAAACTATTTATACAGAAGAAAGTTTAAACGCAATGAATTTAAAACAATTAGCTGATATATGTAGAGAAAATGGCCTGAAGATAAAAGGAAAGAAATCAGAAATAGTTGAAAGAATATTAAGTATGTAATTTTTTTTTATTTGTTTATATTATTATGAGTAGTTGTTATAGAACCAGTAACAATAAATTCGCTAGCGCCCCAGCAAGAATGTCAGATGGAAGACATTTCACCGATTACAGACCTAATTGTTTCACCAATACACGTCTTCAAGTAGAAAACAGAGTTCCAAATAGTTATGAATACCGTATGTTTTTAACAAGAAACGCCGAAGACATTATGGAACTTAACAGAAAGGAATCCTTTTTACAAAATGGTTCAACAGAATGTAAGTCGCCATACAATCCAGGAACAATGGTTCCGGAAGCAGATAAAGTTGTATGCAATGCCCAAACTTGCCAAGTTGTTCACAATTACGAAGGTGGTGTAGGAACTGGTCGTGATTATGGCGATTCTATTGAATGTTTAGCATCGTTAAGTGCTCCTCCTATGGAATTAAAACCCAACCAATGTAAGCCACCCTCCTATTTAGATGAACACACCGATAAAGTATACGATGAACAAGTCGATAATACAAATAATTATTCAGGAGCTCAAGAACGTTTAGGAAACAATACATACCAGCCTGTAGATTATTCTAATGATTTAAGTCTTATTGAACAAGAAGAAGAACAAGAATCATAAAAAAAAATATTATAATAATATAAATGTATTTTGATTGGAAAACCAAGCAATTTGATGAGGATAAATGTCAAGGTATAATTGTAAATAAAAATAACGGGAAATTAAAAATTATAGGTGAATTTAAAGACACAGTAGGAAATGGTGCTCAAGTTATGTATTGGGCGGCTAATCCTTATAATACACGTTATAGTTACCACGGAAGTGGGATTGCTTATAGTAGTCCAGAACAAGCATATGATAAAAGTGTAAATGTAGGTATGGTAGGGTGTTCCAAAAAAAATTTTGATTTCACTATTAAAATACCAGCTTCTTATTATGTAAACCATGGATTACAATTAATACCACCACATATTCATATGAAAATTATAGAAAATGGTGAAACTATTGATTATTTTTCTATAAAATTGGGAGAACCATTAAGACATAGATTACTCCACAATCCCAAGGAGAGAACATCTTGTGAATTCTATAATAATAGAGATACATTACCTTTTAGAAGTCAAGAACAAATATTACGCGATAGTGCTTTGAATGTAGCGCAAAAACAATGTACATTTTGGGGATTAAAACCAGCCCAATAATAAAATCTTATTTTATTTATTTAGCTATGACTCAAATATTCATAACTATTTTTTACGAATTCTATCGATTGCGATAAGTATTCTCTAAAACTATCTGATATAGATTTTTCATTATGTTCGCTATTAGGTAGAGCAATATTCTTATTTACTACAACATATGTATTTTTTATATTAATAGGTAATGAAACTGTTTTACTAAGTTCTTGTAAATTAGGTTCTATTTCAACGTCCAGATCGTCTTCGTCGCAACTTAAGTAATCTGCATCGTTTTCTCCTTCGGCGTCGTCTGCGTCGTCATCATTAATGTCTATTTCAATATCAAAACTATCTTCTATTTTATCTTTATTTTTTATACTTTTATATATAAACGAATTAAATTGGCTTTCGTTTGAAGACATATTATTTTTCATAAAAGAGTAATTAGATATTGAAATTTCCATCAAATTATTTTGATGAACTAAGAGTTCGTCATTCGAAAACCATTTATTATTAAAAAATGCGTCCCAACTAATACGATCTTTAGGATCTTTTACTAACATAGAACGAATTAAATCAATACAATCATCTGATATTTTATATATACTATCATATTTTACGGACTTGGTATTTATTTCTTTATTAAGTAATATGATACTTCTAGAGAAATACGGTAACTTTCCATAAAGCATTTGATATAATATAACGCCTAATGACCATAAATCCGATTGAATAGAATAATTTTCCTTTTTCATAATTTCAGGTGCCATATATAAAGGAGATCCACACAAGGTTTCCAACATTTCATTTGTTTGAAAATGTTTTGCTAACCCAAAATCTGTAATAATTAAATTGAAATTGTCGTCAAGTAGTATATTTTGTGGTTTAAGGTCTCTATGTATTATATTTTTACTAAATAAATATTGAATACCATCGCGTAATTGAAACATATATTTTTTAGCGAATTTTTCCTTTAGTGAACGATTATTAAGAAATACGGATAAGTCGCCATTTTTATAATAGTCTAGAACTAAATACATATTATAAGCATTTTTATCTATAATTATATCGTGAAGTTTTATGATATTTTTGTGGTCTAATTTTCTTAGAAGTGAAAATTCTCTTTTATATGTTTCTCGGGTGCTATTTTTATATTTATATATATCTATTTTTTTTATGGCATATATTTTTTCGGAATCTTTTTTAGTTGCTTTATGAATTGATGAGAAAGCACCTACACCTATTTTTTTTGGAAACAAAGTATAGTCTTTTACTTTATATGAATCCATACTAAAATATATAAATAAATAAATAATTAAATAATTATTTTTTAAAGTAATGTTTTATAAAAATACTTAAAGTTTTATAAAGAAAACACATCATTAACATGGCCACTATTCAAGAAAGTATTAACGATCAATTCACAAGCATCTACGGGACACTCGGTGATGTTTCAAAGCAAACACGAACCCTTGGGGATACAATGAAAACCCTTCAACGTACACTCAAAACGGCATCCAAACAAGTGCGTGCTTCTCAAAAGAAAAACCAAGAAAAAATGACATTGAGCAAGGATCTCGAAAAATTCCTTAGTTTGGAACACGGAACAACTCTTACTAAAGCCGAAGTAATGAAATCAGTATCAAGTTATATTAAGGAACATAAGCTTCAACTCGAAGACAATAAGCGTAAATTTAAACCAGATACCAAGATGACTAAGGTTTTCTCAATGAAAAAGGGAACTGAATTCACTTTTGTAGAAATTAACAAACACGTTTCAGGACACCTTTCTAAGGTAGCACCAACAACTTCGGCTTAATTCTTACAAACTTAATTTAAATTTATTGGATGTTTCCAAAATATTATTATGACGATCTAATTCTTTATTTATGAGTAAATTTATTTTTTTGATTTTTTGTAATTCGGTGTATCTATCGACGTCGCTATTGATCTCTATACTTCTTGTATTATTATATATTTCAGTTTCTATTTTTTCATTTTTAAAAAAAAGTCTATAGAATGAATCATTCATAGATTTCAATATATTTTGGCATTTATTATAAATAGTATGTATGTTTGTTTGTTGTACTAAGGTCTTTTCGATTATTTCGCGTTGATAATAAAGTTCTTTCAGAGTTTCGGAAGCAATGTCAATTGTTTCGTCCATATAATTAAAAAAATTATAAAAATTATGAATTAAAAAATATAAATCATCTATGATTTACTTATTTCTTTGAGTTCTTGCGACTCATTTTTTTGGCAGTAGTGCGTCTCATTCTACCAGAGGATTTCTTTTTTCCTTTTTTACAGTCACGTGCGACATCTTCGGGAGACATTGATTTTGCTTCGGTTTTGTATTCGATTTTGCGTTGGGCATCACCTTCACCAATAACAATGGGTTCTGCTAATTTAACACGTTTTAATTTGTATGTGTATTGTTTATTAGCACTACCTTGTGTTGTTTCTTGGATTGTTAAATAGAATGCACACTGACCTCTAATGTTTTTAACACGGCATAATTGACTGAATGCTTTACGAGCAGCTGGCATAGGAGATCCAGTTTTATCGGATTTATAACGAGCATCAACATTGAATTTAGTGGCACATCCATCGCGATTTAAAGCTTCAACAACTTTAAAATTTCTTCTGCGGTCTTCATCGGAATTATTAGAAGCAAAAAACATTATAATATAAAAGCAGAAAAAAATATTGTGGTAATAATTAATAAATAATATAATTCTATCTATTTATTTCTCTTGTTCGATGTTATCCCATTCAGTAGCCCATTTAACTTCTTCTAATTTTTTTTTATAATCATTGTTTGCCTCTAATAATATAGAATTTTGTCTTTCACTTTCTTGTAATTTATGTTCGAGTTCTTCTATTTTTTCATTGAGATTATTTTTTAAACGCAATTTTGTCCGTTGAACATTATGTAGTTTTTTTTGTAATAGTTCGTATTCGTTTTCCATTATAACTTATAATATATTTTTTTTTAAATAATTATTTATGAATTAATAAATTTGAAACTTAATTTTTTATTTTTTTAAAATTATCATCAATCCCAGGTTATTAAGAACCATGTATACCATTAATATTGACTATAACGATTATACATTTGATTGTGTTCTGTATTATGGTGCACTTTTGTCGGAAAATGAAACTAAATTTGCTTTGAAAACATCTATAGATATTAAACAAAAATCTAAAAAAAATAGAATCAAAGAAAAGAAAAAACATAACGATGATTTTCACGTTCACTTTAATAAATTAACATATGGAACCTATAAAATACCCTTTAATAATACAGAAATTATTATTACTGTCCTTGAACCTATAAATAAACCAATTAATGAAGGCACTTACTACAATTATATGGATATATCTATCGAAGGTCAAACTAACGAATTAATTACTAGTTTTATCAAACAATCGGTAAAATATTATAATGAAAATATTAGACAAAAGGGTAGAGACACCGATGAAATTAGTATCTATATATGGGATGAATATTGGGATATTTTACACAAACAAAGAAAACGTTCCTTGAATACTCTTTATTTCGAAGAATCATTTGTCGAAAAGGTCACTAAGAAATTCGGAACATTTCTTAAAGAAGAAACAGAAGAAAAATATACTAAACTGGGTATCCCATATAAAATGAATGTATTGTTTGAGGGTTATCCTGGAACGGGTAAAACGAGCCTTATTTATGGTTTGGCTTCTCATTTTGATATGAATATTGCCGTCTTACATTTTGATAAAGAAATAAGTGATACTGTATTTCTTAGAGCTTTAAAGCGACTTCCGGAAAATACAGTGTTAATTTTAGAAGATATTGATGTCTTGTTCAAAGAACGTAAAGAAAATGATAATAATAAAAGTCTATTGACATTTAGTGGATTAATTAATTGTTTAGATGGCATTGCGACACCATATAAACTAATTACATTAATGACGACCAATTATAAATGTAATCTCGATAAAGCATTACTTAGACCGGGTCGTATTGATTATAGTTTGAATTTCAAATACGCAACTAAACATCAAATCCAGAAAATGTTCAATGCATTTTATCCACAATTTGAAGATAAATTCCCAGATTTTTATAAGAAAATAAAGGCGTTTAATATTACAACTGCTACTCTTCAACAATACTTGTTTGGGTATATGGATGAAGACAGTTATGAAGTTTTAAATGAAAATATACATGAATTAGAAGAATTGTCAAAAATACATAAATATGATG
>ENA-OWPI01002088-OWPI01002088.1-marine-metagenome-genome-assembly--contig:-NODE-2088-length-19621-cov-3.224417_pt1 | contig 19621 bp, 19 predicted proteins | sample MGYA00238138_ERZ651775 | MGnify/ENA primary metagenome ERZ651775 (study PRJEB26906, sample SAMN06265043) | marine metagenome | isolation source: Helgoland LTER site | place: Germany:Helgoland, sampling...
GCTTGAGCGATTCCGACTTCTGCCAAAAGGCGGTTGGCGTGATTTAAACGACCCAGAAGCACTCGGTGGTGTCCTTTATGACTTCGCGCCACACATCGTGGATCAAGCCATTGACCTCATGGGGCCGGTCGTATCAGTCGATGCCCACGCTCGAACGGTTCGAGAGACTCCTGTGTCCGACGACGACTTGATAATCCTGCTGCAACACGAGTCAGGTGGGATTTCCTATCTCGTTGGCTCTCTCGCCGTTGGCCTTCCGGAACCAAGATTCACACTCGCCGGCACAAGGGGTGCCCTTCGAATCAAAGCGCTAGACACCCAAGAAGATCACTTAAAGCTTGGAGAAATTCCCGGACCAAATTGGGGTGTCGAACCTGCAGAATCCACTATCGAAATTTGGGCAAGTGATGCGGGCGGTGAATTGAGTTATTCAACAGCAGGATTCGAAGTAGGTAACTGGCCTGAGTACTACCGTGAAGTTCTAGAGTTTTTGGAGGATTTCACCGCGCCAACTGTCACTTTGGATCAAGCTATTGCGACGATGCGGGTCATGGATGCTGCCCGGTCTTCCGCGCAAAGCGGTGACAATGTTCGCCTGATTCCGCCGGCTAGTCACCAATTGGCGTAAATTCCCAGCGTGTTGTCATAACTGCCGGTTGACTGCGACTGCACGCGATCGCGGAGTCACCGAACTGCCCATCGATTGAATTTGGAGCACCTGTTTGAGGCTCAATGCAAAGGTGATTCTCGTCACCAGTGTACAGAACAAACCATTTGTGAGAATTAGTTACCTGCAGTCGCAGTACTTTCGGCCACTCAATAGTAATGGACCTGCTTGGAACCTGAAGCGTGTCGTCGAATGGCCCTCGATTGACATCAAATGAGATGAGTTCACCGGTCGGTATCGAATCGTGCTTCACCAATAACTCAGCTTCCTCAACGACTAATTCAGCATGGCTTTCTTTTCCTAGGGACTTCTTAAACCACGGGTGCCAACCAAGTATCACCCGCGCCGTGCCTGCGCTTCTCGGAGTTACCTGGATGCTTGTCGTGATTGACCGTTGGTAGATCTGCCAGACAAATACAACGTCGAGTGCTTCAATCCAATTCGAAATTGTTTGAAATCCCGTAAATGTTGTGCATTCCACACTCTGGTCAATAGTCCAACTATTCAAAGGTTGATTGAGCGCCAAGCCGTGAATTGCCCATCCTTGATAGTTCACTTCCTGTTGAACCGAAGCTCCTTCATGCAACATGGAGTTTTTCGCTAGACGCCCAGCCCATGGAAGCATTGGGTAACAGCCAAACTCCACAGGGTCGCTCCCAGACGAACCGAGAAGTTCGATCCCTGAGTATTTCCAGCTAAGCACTCGCCCAGCCAGCGCAGGGTCAAAAACCAATTGTTGATCACCAAACGCAGCCTCAACGAATGGGCTATCAGACAAGTGAATAAATCTGTTCGACATGCTGCAGTGGATCCAACAGGAGTGGCCCAAAAGCCATTTCGGCAGCACCAACGAGTGGGCTGTCCAAGGGCAATGACGGTAATGAAATATTTGCCCGGGTTTTTATATTTGGGCGAGATTGTGAAATCCGTCTTTCCACGACTTCGTTGATATAAGGGTAAATCTCGGCAAGGTGCCCACCAAGCACAATGTAATTAGGGTCAATGCTGTTCATCAGATTAACGAGCCCGACACCAACCCACTCTCCCACTTCCATCAACTTGACTGCCATTCCCTCAGGGTCGCTCTTCGCGGCATCTAGTAACTCAGGGAATGAGTCTTGCCCCAGATTGAATCCGGCAGCACCTAAAATGGCATCGCGACCCACTTCTGTTTCCCAACATCCTTTGCTTCCACAGGCACATGGTTGACCATGTGGGTTTACAACTAGGTGCCCGAGTTCGCCGGCATAGCCGCTCCCGCCTGCCAGCACCTGTCCACCCAGGACAACACCACCGCCGACACCGACATCGCCCGACAGGTAAACAACACTTGATGCAGCAGTTGCTGCCCCTCGAACATATTCCGCAATCGCTCCTAGATTTGCGTCGTTGCCCAAAACAACACGTGGGCACACACCAATATGACCCTTGATTGCACTGTGAATCAGTTCTCCAAATGGGAGATCAATCCAACCAAGGTTGGGTGCCTTACGGACAAAACCTAATTCGGTCTCAACTACTCCAGGCACCGCTATTCCGACACCTGCCCAAAGCGCCCCTGTGGGGAGCGCCTCAAATAGTTCGTCTGTTTCGTCAAGGATTGTGGCAATCGCCTTTTCAACTGGATAAGGCCCATTACTTCGCGGCCGCTGAATGTGAGCGAGAACTTCACCACCTAGACCAATGGCCGCGGCGACGATCCGATCCACTCGTAAGTCAAAAGCCAAGACAAAAACACTTTCACTTTTGGAACGTACAACCAGCGAAGGACGCCCTCGGGAACCGCCCATACCTGGCACTTCTTCCACCAGTCCTGACTCAGCCAAGTCCGAGACCAATGCCCCGATCGTGCTCCGATTTAGCCCGGTCAAGACAACCAAATCCGATCGGCTTAACTCTCCATCTTCGTGGAGGTGTCGCAGGACTCGCGCAAGGTTGTGTCGTTTAACTTCGTCTGGAGTGATTGGTTTTGGTCTAAGCATGGCAATTGCGATTTATCGCATTACCCCCTGAGATCGCTTGCGCGAGAGTGCGTCAGCACCTGCTGCCAACATGAGAACGGATCCAGTGATCATGAGCTTGACACCAGCCGAGTAGCCAAGAAGCCCCATGCCGTTGTCAATCACTGCAACCACTGCTCCACCAATAAGTGCGTCATGAATGCGGCCCCGGCCACCGAATAAACTCGTACCACCGATAACTGCCGCTGCAATAGCGTTGAGAACAATGAACTTACCGGCGTTGGGGTCAACGGAAGCTGCACGAGATGCAAAAACGATTCCCGCAAACGCAGCCGTTCCTGAGCAGATGGTAAATACGGTGATTCGGATCCGACTCACGCTAATTCCCGCTCTGCGAGCCGCCTCCACATTTCCGCCAACCGCGTATACATGACGGCCAAAAGTTGTCCGGTTCAAAACAAAGCCAAAGACCAGTGTCAAAACGGCAATGATTGGAACGATAATTGGGACACCACTGAGCGGATTGAGTTCCGGGTTTGTGCTTCGCTCGAGACTCAGCGCCCAGACCATGGCGAAACCGATCACAGCCATAACCCCGGTCTTGATCAAGATCATTGACAGGGAGGTAGCCGCGAACCCACGGGCCAAACGGCGTGTCCTGCCAAAATAGGATGCCAAGAAGTAGCCCGCAATTATTACAACGTAGAACACCCAACCCAGCCAGATCGGGAGGTTTTCATTCTGGAAAGACAGAATCACGCTGTCGGTGACGCGAACGTTTCCACCTTCACCGATAATCACAAGGATGAGCCCTTGGAACGCTAGGAATAGCGCAAGGGTTACAACGAATGACGGAATCCCAATTTTCGCTACAAGGGTTCCGATAAAAAGCCCAATCGCAATACCGGCAAGCATGGCGACCGCTATAGCCAGCGGCCATGCAAATCCCCAGCGCGAAAGCGAGACTGCAAGCAGGGCACCTGCAACACCTGATGTCACCCCCGCTGAAAGGTCAATTTCTCCAAGCAAGAGGACAAAGATCAGGCCCATTGCCAAAATCATGACGACGGCTGCTTGCGTGAAGAAGTTTGCGAAGTTCAATGACGTGAAGAAAACTGGATTAGCGAGTGAGAAGAGAATTACGAGAACAACCAGACCAATTACCGCTGGAAGTGAGCCCATATCCCCACTTCGCACCTTGATCCGGTACGCCTTCCATGATTCTGCGACTCCACTACCCTTCACGTTCATGTACTGGGGCGCTTCAACGTCAGCACTCATGAATTGACTCCATCCTGGGACACCAAGTCTGTTTTTCCACCTGTTATGTATTCAACGACTTCGCCGCTGTTGGTCTCTTCGATCCTCAACCGAGTGACCATGGTGCCGAGGTACAGGACGTAGACGTAGTCTGCGACTTGAAAAACGTCTTGAAGGTTATGGGAAATGATCACTACGCCAAGACCTGCGTCCGCGAGTCGACGCACGAGTGCTAGTACCTGCTCAGTCTGGGCGACACCGAGGGCAGCGGTGGGCTCGTCAAGGATTACGACTTTGTTATTCCATAGCACCGAACGGGCAATCGCCACGGTCTGTCGCTGTCCACCTGAAAGACTCGAGACTTTTTGACGCAATGACGAGACCGTTCGAACTGAAAGGGACTGCAAGGTTTCGCCTGCGCGGGATTCCATATGAGCCTCGTCCAAGGCCACGCCTCGCTTGAGTTCGCGACCGAGAAACATGTTTTGAACAATGTCGAGATTGTCACAGAGGGCAAGATCCTGGTACACGACTTCAATGCCTAAGTCGGCTGCCGCCCGAGGGTCATCGAGTTCAACTTCCTTGTCCTCAAAAAAAATCTTACCTCCGTCAAAGGGTTGAATCCCTGCTAGCCCTTTGATCAACGTTGACTTTCCCGCACCATTGTCCCCTACGAGTGCAGTAACTGATCCGGGCAAGACTGAGAAGTCGATACCCTGCAGTACATCCACGGCACCAAAACTTTTGGTGACTCCTCGCACTTCCAGGATTGGACTCAGAGATTCCATTTGCGCCTCATCTTCTTAGTGGAACGTTCGACATGAGAATAGGGGGGATCCGACGTACCCGATACCGCTTTACACATTTAGGTGGATAGAAGTGTGGGCTCGCACCAACGTGCGAGCCCACACCTTGAAACTACTGAACTAAATTACTGCTTCGTTCTTTACTGAATGCCCAGCTCGGTACATGCAGCAGCAACGTCACCGGCACAAAGTGCTGCAACGTCATAACCTGGTGTAGCAGCGATAACGTCAGCGACGTTATCTGCATAGATGATTACTGGATCTGAGTACTTCGCTGGAACGCTTGTTCCGTCGACGTCTACCGTGCCTTCAACTGCTGGTGTCTCTCCATTGAGCAATGCAATTGCGAGTGCTGATGCATCGCCTGCTTCTAGGTCAGTGTTCTTGAACACGGTCATGCACTGCTTGCCCAGAAGAACGTTCTGCAAACCACCAACGGTTGCATCTTGTCCGGTTACTGGAAGGGCCACGCCGTTCTTGTCGAGGACAGCAATTGCAGCTCCACCAAGGCCGTCGTTTGCAGCGAGAATGCCATCGATTTTTCCACCAAGGTCGGTGAACATCTGCTCAAAGATTACGCCACCCTGCTGGTTATCCCAGTCAGGAACTGACTGATCGTTCACAGGTGTTATGCCTGCAGCAGCAAGTGTTGTCTCGTAGCCTTCTTTGAACATCGCAGCGTTACCGTCAGTTGGTGAACCGTTGAGGAACACGACTGACGCCGAGGCTGGATCTACTCCATTGTCACCAAGGCACTTGAGAAGGCCTTCACCCTGTAGCTGTCCAACTTTCACGTTGTCGAATGACACGTAGTAGTCGGCTGGTGCGAATGGACGGTCATAAGCAATTACTGGGATGCCCTGTGCTTTTGCTTTTTCACCAACGGTTGCACCTGAACCGTTGAGGTCAACAAGGACCATAACGCCGCAGCCACCTGCAAGCATTTGGTCACCAATGGTCAGGTACTGGGTTGTATCACCCTGCGCGTTTTGAATGTCAGTTGTGAAGCCGGCACCTTCAAGTGCGGACTGAATCGCTGGACGATCCTGGTTTTCCCAGCGATCTGACGACTGGCTGTCAGGCAGGATTACACAAGCTTTGCCAGTGTCAGTTGCTGCTGTGTCATCACTTGATGAACAGGAGGTGAGTACCAATGATGCTGCCGCGAATCCCGCGAAAGCTACATATAGCTTTTTATTCATTCTTTTCCTTCCCCTGCAGGAATCTCCTGCTTTGCATTTTTCTGAGAAATTAGATTCCCAGAATTCGATCAATAACTAATTGATCAAGTACTTCGTTGCCATAAGTCCTTGCCGCTAACGCGTCAGGATCAAATGACTCGCCGAGCAACCGTTCAGCGGCTTCATTGCTGAAAGTGCCGATGCTCGGTTCCGCGAGTTCAGGAGTGCTAGCAATATCTAGTGCTGCCTTAACCCGAGGATCTTGGTCGAACTCGCGCGCTTTGGCGGCGAGTGCGAGGTAGGTTCGCATGCACCCGCGAGCGAAGTCCCAGATGCCGTCACCCCATTCGTTCCGGTAGGGACGAGCGTCAAAATGCTTGGGTCCCACGTAATCAGAGTTTTCCAGGAGTCGTACCAGCATGAAGTCGTCTTTGATTCCTTCAGAACCAAAACGCAAGTCCTGGTCGAATCGTCCAATCTTTTGGTCATTGAGATCAATGTGGTAGAGCTTCCCTTGCCAGAGGGCCTGTGCAACACCTTGGAAGAAACTCAAGCCGGCCATGGTTTCGTGGGCAACCTCTGGGTTCAGACCCACCATGTCGGGCTGCTCGAGTTGGTTGATAAACGCCATTGCGTGACCGATTGTGGGAAGGAAAGTGTCTCCCCGAGGTTCATTGGGCTTGGGCTCGAGCGCAAATCGGATGTCGTAGTTCTTTTCGGCGACGTAACCGCACAGGAAGTCCAGTGCTTCCTTGTAACGGTCAAGTGCGTCGGCTGGGTTCTTGCTTGCCGCACTCTCTACACCTTCACGACCACCCCAAAGCACATAGGTGTTTGCACCAAGTTCGGCTGCAACATCAATATTGCGCAAAGTTTTTTGGATTGCGAAACGTCGGACATCGCGATCATTTGACGTGAAGGCACCGTCTTTGAAAACGGGGTGCCAGAAAAGATTCGTAGTTGCCATAGGGCATACCAGTCCGGACTCGTCTAACGCCTTTTTGAATGCGTCCAATTCAGTCCGGCGCTGGGACTCACTGGCCCCGAAGGTCATGAGGTCGTCGTCGTGGAACGAAACACCCCAGGCGCCAATGTCCGCGAGTCCCTTGACAAAGTCGGCGGTTGAAACAGATGGTCGCGTTGCGTCGCCGAATGGGTCCCGGCCAATATGCCCGATAGTCCACAGCCCGAATGCGAACTTGTCTTCGGGCACCGGCGTCAAGCGATCACTCACGAAATCCTCAATCTGTCTCAGAAAGGTAAATTGTTGTGAGCGACAACATAATCTGGGGATTCAAGGATCGCAAGCAAAATCCACTGTTTTCTGCTCACATTCGCATAACAATTTAATTACGATGTAGTTACATTCGATTTAACTTATTAACCATGCGAAGTGCCGAGTCAGGGGCTGTGGCAAAAAACATAGATGGCTCAACTAGCTCCAGTTCCAGAATTACAGGTGTGCCGTCCATGTCGTCGAGCAGATCTACCCGCGCATACAGAGGCGTTCCAAATCGTGCGGTGACATACGCCATCAGCCTGTCGGCCAACTCGCGCTGCTGAGCATTGGGTACCCGCACCGTGATGTCTTCTTTTAGGAAGAGCCCCAGTTCCTTCTCTGACTCAGAATCACGGACCAGCAGGGGACCTTTGCGGATCGAATGCGAGTACTCACCGCCGATATAGAGCTGTGCGGTTTCGCCAATTTGATCTACGGTGGCCAAATATGGCTGCACCATCGCGGTCTTACCCTGGGACACAATCCGATCCAGTAAGTCTTGTGCACTTCTGATCGAGACTGGATCCGTCGCTGAATAGCGCATTGTGTCCTGGCTGCCCGCCGACACAGTTGGTTTGACCACAAAATCAGAATCCGAAGGCACTTCCCAGTTGTTGGATTCTCCCGTGACGAACTGCGTGTCAACGATAGGGAATCCACTGGATGCGAGGTCACGTAGGTAAATTTTATTGGAGTTCCATTGCACCACGTCGTATGAATTTCTCAATGAATCGCCGCGGGCTTGTGCCCAATCAAGGAATTCTTCAAGCCTGCTTGTGTAGTCCCACGTATTGCGCAGGATTACAAAATCAAATTCGGACCACTCAATCCCTCGGTCAGACCAAACGGCCGGTATCGCCTCTATCCCTGCCTTGTGGAAATGTTCAACCAAAGGTTGATCATCGGGGTCAAGGTCAGGAAGGGCCTCGCACGTGGCGAGGGCTATTCGAGTGGACACCGGCCAAATGGTAGTCGGATTAAGAACTTGCCAACTTAGGAAACCGTGATCACAACGTCGCGCACCGAACCATCAGGGCTAGTGATACTGATCACCGCTGTACCGGGCGCGAGTGCTTTCGCTCCTGGGTTGAAAATTGCGCTACCGTCGTCGCTCCCCTGAGTGATTTCCAAAACGTCAGGATTGTCGACAGCCACAACGGTGTTTACCGGGTCGTCAACCACAATGTCAATCATGTCTCCGACTACAGCCATTGCATCCATTTGGTCTGCGGTAATGATTACGGGCGGAAGCATCTGACTCGTCTCCGACGTAGTTGCAGTATCTGTGGCGGCGTCATCGCTACTCGAACAGCCGGCGAGAACGGTCACGCCTAAAATGCTAATTGCACCAATCGCTGCCAATTTGTTCATTCTTTTCACGTTCACTCCTAGGTCTGGGTCCATGTGGTCTGGCTTCGATTGGGCGCTAAGAAATCGCTCTCGGTTCCACTAAATCAGTCGATCAAGTTGCGTGACCCTATCCGCGTGTCGTCCACCTTCAAACGGTGTAGAGAGAAACACGGCTAACGCTTCACGGGCAACTGTTGGTTCACTCACGCGGCCACCAAAACAGGCGACGTTGGCGTCATTGTGCGCTCGTGAAAGCTGTGCATCATCTCCGGTGCGAATGACCGCTCCCCTAATCCCGTGAACTTTGTTGGCCGCCATGCAAATTCCTTGCCCACTTCCACAAACGGCAACTCCAAATTCAGCCTGACCGGACGAAACGACCCTGCCAAGTTCCGCACCAAACTCGGGGTAGTCCACTCGTTCCTCGCTGAATGCTCCGACGTCAAAGACCTCATGGCCCATTTCGAGCAGCCAAGCACTCAGCGTGCATTTGAGTTCAAAACCTGCGTGATCACTCGCTACGGCAACCTTCACGTCCCACTCCTGTTCACGAGCTGTGTCGATTTGGGATCGTTTGCACTATCCCGGTACTGACATGACAGTATCTCGTCATGAGCCAATTTTCCTCGACCACAACGTCAGCAAATGAGAAAGTGGTAGTCGTTGTCGGAAGTCTGAACACTGACCTCGTTCTCACACTGGACACCTTCCCGGCCGCCGGCGAAACTGTATTGGGAAGTTCTTTCGAGCAAACAGTTGGAGGAAAGGGACTCAATCAGGCGATTGCCGCTGCTCGGCTCGGCTCCACAGTCGCCATGATCGGTGCGATTGGCCAAGATCAATTTGGCGTAGCGCTCGCGGAAATGCTTGACAGCGAGGACATCGAATCATTCGTTACTAAGCTACCGAATAGCAGCACGGGAATGGCAATCATTGAAGTGGAAAGTTCCGGGGAGAACCGGATTGTCGTTATCTCTGGAGCAAATGATTTACTGACCGCTGAGAGCGTCGAAGCATCTATGCGCGAACTCTCGCTCCACCATCGCATTGGCGTAGTCCTGACTCAAGGTGAAATCCCCGTTACGGCAACCGAGCGTGCCCTGCAGGTTGCTAAGGAACTTGGAGCAATCACGATTCTTAACCCGGCGCCGGTTCGAGACTTTCCACGAACCGTATTTCAATTTGTCGATTTTTTGATTCCCAACGAACTTGAAGCCCAGGAACTCTGCTCGCTGGAAGGGAATTCATGTAAGTCGATGCTTGATTTTGTGGAGATCGCAACGGGACTTGTCGAACTTGGCGTTGGTACTGCAATTATCACCCGGGGGGAGAAAGGTGCTGTGTGGTCGACTGCCAATCAATCCGGTCAAGCTGCCGCATTCCGCATCGTGCCAGTTGACACGGTTGCAGCGGGAGACTCTTTTTGCGGTGGGCTAGCCACGGCCCTGAACGAAGGGCAACCCTTGAGTGAAGCTCTGCGGTGGGCGAGTGCCGCGGGAGCTTTAGCCGCAACGCGAAAAGGTGCAGTGAGTTCAATCCCGCATCGAACTGAAGTCGAAGACCTACTCATTTAGTCGAAGGGTTGATTACGGGGCAGGGAATCCAACCGTTACGGGGTTTCCATTGCGAGTGATTGTCACGGTTCCGTCTCCAATTTGAACTGGAACGCTTTCCGCCGCGCCACGTGGAACAAATACGGTCAACATAATCTGTTGCTCGCCTTTACGGGGAATGATCGATGACCTTGAAAGAACTGTTCCCGGTGCCTTTACTCCCCAGTCGGTTGTGTGCCAACCAACCGATGAACCATTAGATGCTGAGCGTAGATTCCAATCACCGACACCGGCCTTAATCACGTCCACCTTCTGGTCACCAGAAACAAGTGTGAGTTGGCCGTCAGTTCCTTCAACACCAATCCCTGGCCCAATTTGCCAACGCTGAGTAACTTCACGGTTCTTGTAGTTCTTGCGGGACTTCTTGGGGACTTTCACTTTGCTAGCGTTGACGTAATCTGCCACAATCAGAGCGTCGCTGCCGCGGACGTAGGTTACACACCGGGTTATCTCAGTCTTGGTCCAAGCTTTGTCAACCAGGCAGGAAAAATCATCTCCTCCGGTTGCTGAATCTGATCGACTCTTTGTCTTTACGACACCTTTCCACCGGCTGTATTTCGTATTCGCCACCGTGAAAGTCGAATGCGCTGCTCGCGTCTTCACAAATGACCGAAGTGAACTTGAGTTATATCGGTATGGACCAGGGTCTGAGATCCACGGCACACCGCGCGAATACAAGGTGACAGAGCCACCGTCGTCATGGGTATGTGCTGTTCCGGGCCTCGAGCCTTTGTACCGAAGTGTGTAGAAACTGTCGGGGACACCTGCTCCACTTGGAGCCCAGGAATAGCGACCGAAAATATAGCCACCGTCGTATGCCGTGAAAACAGGTGATGGTGGCGCTCCGGTGGCCCCCTTCGTGCGCAACCAGTCAGCCCGCCAGTCACCCACCCCAAAGTTGTTGCGCAGTTCTACTGCTGCCGTGTCACCGAGGGATTCAAGTTTGAAATCGGGTCGCACGGCCTGGGCAACAAATGCATACAGCAACCCGCGCAACTGTGGAATTGGATCGCCTGGAATCCCACACGTTGCAGCAGCCGACTCCACTTGGGTCAGGAGTTTTTCCATATACATCGCGTAGTGGGGTGAACCTTCAACGTCGCTACCGTCGTCGTTGATAACGCCGCGCGCAATTGCGACGAGGTGGTTCCATGCGGCATCGCGCAGGTTCACGTCTCCCACCGAGCAAAACACTGCCAAGGCGCCAGTTTGTCGCACGAGATCGGTGTTGTTCGCACCAATTTTGATGTCAGATCCACCACGGTAGGACTTCCACATTGAAGTGGCGTCACGCACTGCCGCCTGTTGAATGATCGGGTCTTGCAATGTCTGCCAGGCGCACGCAAGAGTCTGGGTTCGTAATCCACCATAAATTGAAGCGTTCACCCAGTAGGACCGTTTCTTTTGGTGGTCGTTAATCCACTGGTACATCAGGTCCCTGAAGCGATCAACCATGGCCTGATTTTGCTTGTTAACTCCCCGGAATAAAAGCGGCAGCGCCCAGTCGAGTGAATTGATATGACGATTGCCCGAAAGGTCGGCTGAAGACTGGGAACGCCAATTCGGATTCTGCGTCAGGGTGTAAGTGCCACCTTTGCCCAAGTCAACTTTGCCTGCCATGAGCATCTTGGCTTCGGTGCGCTGCTTCTTCACCGACATGGGAAAAAGGGAGGTGCACCAACTTCCCAGCTGGGTCGGCAGTGTTGGTGGCGCTGGTGGGGCTGGCGCAACTGGGGCTGGAATCACTTCAGGAGTTGCCGCTGGTGTTTGCGGGGTACCGGGAACTTCCTCGGCATGGGCAACACTGCCAAGAGTTGACAGACCAATAGCAGCACACACCACGAAGGTGGTTGTGCGCGCTGGGAGAAGTCGACCTCTTGGTCGCAGCGACCACATGTGTTACATCATCACCCGGAGGGGCCCGGCTAGGTCAAACCGGGGGTCGTTTCCAAGGTCCCGACCCGTTCATTCGCTGCCTTCATTGAGGGGGACGCCGGCCCCAGCACCCATCCAAGACTTCCCAGCATTCCCGAAACCACCGGTTTGATCACACTCAACGGAATCGTTGGTAGCCCCAGTAATTCGCGTTGATACGCGGGCATTGTGGCCGCAGCCCCTGCAAAAAGCATGCTGTACGGACCCTTTGCCGCAAATGGAACAGGAGCATTACGAACAAACTTTACGGTGCGGGCGGCACGTTCTCCACCACACAAATCTGGCCGAAACGCATTAAGTTGATCCTGCAGTTCGTCAAAACTTCTCGGTGGATTATCAACACCAACCATCTCACCAGCTACTGCCCACTCGCGCACGTATTGATCCGGTCCACCGGGAATTGCTCCACCCCACACCATGTGGGTGGAAAGAAATGAGTCCGCAAACGCTACGTGAACCCAGCGCAACAGGTCTGAATCCGTTGCCGTGTAATCCCGGGATTCCCCTCGCGAATCAACATAAGTCCCATTAACTTTTCGATGCATCCCGCGGACTCGCGCGCATTCACGTTCGGCCATGGTGGTGTCACCAAACGTAACAACTGTCAGCCACTGGGTTGTGCCCGCCAAACGGCCAAGCGGGTCCTCTTCATAGCGCGAATGCTCGTCCACTCCGGCGAGGGCGCCAGGGTGCAGGGCCTGCATGAGAAGGGATCTCACGCCACCGACAAGAGTGGGAAGGGAACCGTGCACCGCCCACGTTGCAGAACCGGGTCCAAAGAATCCTTTGTCGGTCCCAGAACTCATTTGGGTGACCCACTCTGGCGCACCGTCGTCGGCGCCGGAAACGATCCGGCGGAAACCCGTTGCCGTTTTTTCACGCGCGAGTGCGAGGAGATTAACCACGGTCTAACTGTGCCCAATAAATGCGAAACCCGCACCTTGAACAAGGTGCGGGTTATGAACGCTATTAGTTATGAACGCTATTAGTTTATAGTTTCTTGATTGCGAGATACCAATCCTTAATGTCAAGTTTGGTGTCCTTCAACCGTTCATCTAGTGCAGCTTGTGTGCGAGGCGCCCCGACGACAACGTCGTCGCCTGGCATCCAGTTTGCGGGGCACGAGACACCCTCGGAATCAGAAACTTGAAGTGCGTCAACCAAGCGGATGATTTCGTCGATATTGCGTCCCGCGTTCGGGGTATACACTTCACCTCCACAAAACAGAGCTAAGCCCGCTGAAGAGGAGGTGTCAGCGGGCTTAGCCTGTGCGGGGTCGATCAGATAAATCGTTGTGTATCAGTGCCTGTATTTAATTTTGGTCGGCCGCTGCCAATGTCAACGGGACCGTCAAGGTTGCACCGTTACGAAGTACCGTGAGTTCGATTTCCTCGCCCGGCGCATTGGCGCGAATCGCAACGATCAGACCTGTTGAATCGCTGACCAAATTTCCGTCAACCTTGGTAATCACGTCACCCTCTTGTAGTCCAGCTGATTGCGCTGGTGAGCCATCGGTAACAGCGGCAACAGCACCGCCGGGACCCTCAAAGCCCATGTCGAGCTGAACACCGATAATGGGCGTTTGCGAAGTCCCCGTGTTGATTATCTCGTCGACAATTCGTTTGGCCGTATCGATCGGGATCGAAAAGCCAAGCCCGATACTGCCTGAGGCATCACCCATGCCGAGTGTGGCAATTGCCGAGTTGACACCCACGACCTCTCCCGCGGCGTTAACAAGCGGACCACCAGAGTTACCCGGATTAATTGCTGCATCCGTTTGAATCGCGTTGATATAGGCCAAGTCACCTTGCCCACCAGCTGTCACGGGTCGATTAAGAGCACTAATAATTCCCGATGTCACAGTTCCCTGAAGTCCTAGCGGTGAACCGATCGCGATGGCAAGATCACCGACATTAATTGCATCCGAGCTACCAAGTGTTAATGCAGGCAGGTCTGTGCGATCGACTTTGACAACAGCTATGTCGTAACCGGGGTCAGAACCAACAAGTTTGGCACTCGCTGTCGACCCGTCCACAAAAGTTATGTCGATAGTGCCATCGCTACCAGCGCCACCAGCAACGTGATGGTTAGTAACGATGTAACCGTCAGAACTGACGACAAACCCGGTACCCGTTCCTTCACCCTGCGATCCAGAAACATTAAGTTGAACAACAGAGGGCTGGACCGCTGCAGCGACAGCGGCGATCGAACCGGCAACAGGTTCGACTGATCCGCCTGTAGAAATGGCTATTGACGGACTCGAATTGTTTTCCGCAACGGTATAACCGACAGCGCCACCAACAGCGCCACCAAAAAGGGCCACTAATGCGACACCGGTGATTAGTAGTCCGGTCTTAGATTTCGCCTTGGGTGCTTCGTTGAATGGTGCAGAAAAACCTGGGTTGGTATTAAATGGTGGGATCGTGTCCTCACTCACCAACGTGCCAACAATCATGGTGTCGCCCGAAACAAGGTTCCCTGGAGTGGGATTTGGCGTTGGATTCTCTGGCGTAATGGTCATGTAATTCCTCCTGTTTTAATTTCTGTGACCATTAGAGCGAACTAAATCCATTTTGGCTCCACCAAAATCCCGAATTGGCCAAGTCCAAACACGATCTTTACCGTTCGCTTACAAAACTCTCCAATAAAATTCCACGACAATCCGCGCAGCTAGAATCGATCCGTGCGCGAAGTGAACAGTCCCATTGAGGTAGGTCAGGCGCTCGCCAATGGAAATCTGGCAATTCTGCCCACTGAAACCGTTTACGGGCTTGGTGCCGACGCGGACAATGAAGCAGCCGTTGCTCGAATCTTCACAACTAAGAATCGCCCGGCTGATCACCCTGTGATTGTTCATATTTCCCACAAAGACCACATTTACTCGTGGGCAACTGACATCCCGGAATATGCAATTGACCTCGCAAATGCCTTTTGGCCTGCACCCATGACCTTGGTGCTTAATCGGCTACCGCGCGCAGGCAACCACCTCACCGGAGGACAGGACACCATAGCCATTCGCGTTCCTGCCCACCAAGTTTTCCAGGAAGTCTTAAGCGCCCTCGGCAAAGAAAAGCAGGATCCAACTGCGGGTATCGCCGCACCAAGTGCAAACAGGTTCGGCAGCGTGAGTCCAACCACACTCGCCCATGCAATAGAGGAATTGGGCGAATACCTCACCGATCACGATGTTGCATTAGATGGAAGTAGCGCAAGTATCGGAGTGGAGTCCACAATTATTGACTCAACCGGGAGTGAACCAATCATTCTGCGACACGGTGGCATCACCGCGGAGGACATTGAGACAGTTATTCAACTTTCACACAGTGAAAGTGACGTGCGAGCACCTGGCACGCTCGCATCTCACTACGCACCCAAGAAAGCACTCCGCCTAGTAACGCACAGTGAACTACTGAAGTCGCAGCCAGGAGCGCTCATTGCAATGAGTGACATTGAGACCCCAATTGGTTTCACTCGGATCACGTCACCGCAAACCGCAAATGAGTACGCGCGGAGCCTTTACGCTGCACTTCGGCAAGGCGACAAATCAAGCGAATCAACTATTTACGCTGTCCCGCCAACGGGCGGTGGTATCTCAGCCGCGATCCGTGATCGGTTGAACCGCGCCGCCTCAAAGTAGTTGCTACTTAGGAGCCATGCGTAGCGCAGCATCAAGGCGAATTGTTTCACCGTTGAGATAACCGTTCTCTAGAATCGCTTGCACCAAGTGCGCGTATTCGTCGGGCAGGCCCAATCTTTTTGGAAACACAGGGGTCGCAGCCAAGCGCTCTTTCAATCCCTCTGGCATGGTGTCATAGATCGGTGTGTCAATGAGTCCTGGTGCAACGGTGACAACGCGAATACCAACGGCAGCTAAGTCGCGTGAGAGCGGAAGTGTCATTCCGACGATCCCACCTTTGCTCGCGCTGTATGCAGCTTGGCCGATCTGCCCGTCATAGGCTGCAAGGGATGCAGTCAACACAATAACTCCACGCTCACCCGATTCGTTGGGTTCGTTTTTGGCGATGTGCGTTGCCGCAATCCGGGTAACGTCAAATGTTCCCACCAGATTTATATTGATTACCCGACGGTAATTTTCAATTGATGCTGCCTTGTTTTCACGATCCAGTGTCCGCTCGGCCCAACCGATCCCAGCGCAGTTAATGGCCGCATCGAGTCGACCAAAACGCGCAATCACTGTTTCCATACCCGCAGAAATTTCATCAGAGTTTTGAACATCAACGCGAACGGCGAGAGCGGCATCTCCCAACTCAGAGGCGAGTGAGGAAGCCGCCTCTAAGTTGAGGTCTGCGATCGCAACCCCCGCAGCACCACCGGCAACAAGTCGTCGAGCGGCCGCCTCACCTAAACCGGAGGCACCCCCACTAATGAAATAGACCGAATTAGCAATATCCATGGTGCGCAGACTACGCGCGAATATCCATGGTGCGCAGACTACGCGCGAATATCCGTGGTGCGCAGACTACGCCCAACCAAGTTCATGTAGGCGCTCGTCACTTATTCCAAAGTGATGTGCAACTTCGTGGATCACCGTGATTCCCACTTGGCGCACCACCTCTTCATCAGTTGAACACCTGCGCAGAATCGGTTTGCGGTAGATCGTGATGTGATCCGGCAGGAAACCCGAGTACCCCGTTCCACGCTTTGTTAGTGGAACACCGTGATACAAACCCAGAAGCCCAGGTCGCCCTGGTTTTTGTTCTTCTACGAAGACCGCGACGTTGTCCATTAGGGAAATTAGTCCTGACGGAATCGTGTCCAGGGCCTCACTGACAAGCTCCTCAAAGTGCTCAACCGGCGTGTCCATCACTATGCAACTCTCACATGACAGGGCGGCGAGTGCCAACCGAGGTGCCTCCCCTACACTTTCCGAGTTGTACCAGGTCCCCATCGTCTAGTGGCCTAGGACGCTGCCCTTTCACGGCGGTAACGCGGGTTCGAACCCCGCTGGGGATACGGTTTCCGCACGTTGGGAATCACAAGTTTGGCCCCGTAGCGCAGTTGGTTAGCGCGCCGCCCTGTCACGGCGGAGGTCGCCGGTTCGAGCCCGGTCGGGGTCGCTCAGTTCGGAGAGATCCGAACTTGTTGGCCAGGTAGCTCAGTTGGTACGAGCGTCCGACTGAAAATCGGAAGGTCGACGGTTCGATCCCGTCCCTGGCCACCACAAAACTCGCCCAAACCTGGGTTTTTACCCCAAAAGGTGACCTCGTTTGACATCATTTGGTTGTGCTAACTGGGTGCTAATTCGACTCCCAGTGGGCCTTCTGTGCTAACTCTGTGCTCAAAAATCGCGCCTTCGAGCCATTAGTGAGTCCACGCCCGGGCCGTTTAAGAGGAGCTTTGGGCAGCCCACTCCCTATCGACTTCAGGCCCTGCTAGAGGGGCATTTCGTGCCGCAATGATTCCAATGTGACTGACGGCTCCCCATTCCGTTCAAGTCGCCAGAACTCCCACCCATCCACAGAATCCAGACCCGTAGCCGCTGCGGCAGCCAGGTTCGGGCCTTCGTGCCTCACCCCATCAACGATGACACCAAAATCGTCACTTATGTGAGCCATGCGGGGGTTTACGGGGTCCGCATCAGTCAATACCTGACCCGGGGAGAGGATCCCGCGCTCGATCAGTTCGGCGAACCGCTCATAACGGCGGAGATTCCAACCCCCCCCGCACTAGTACCTCGGGCCCGTGGGTGTACGAGAGGCTCGGCTCCTCAAACTTACGAAACTTCCATACAGCATCGTTCATCTTTGATTCATTGAAGACACGCGCCGCAAACAAACGCTCAAAGTCCTTCAGTGAAAGCGTGGTGACTTGTTCAAATAATTCGGTTTCGTCAATTCGAATGATGTCCACCACAGTCTTTTCGCGAAGATCTGTTAGGTACATGAAGACTGGAATGCGAGTGAGAAATCTGCGCAAGTTCTCACGGATGCTCTGCCGCTTCTTCTTTGCCTCGTCATCCTTGACTTTCTCTTCCTTCGATAGTTTCTCTTTCGCTAACTTCTTGGGCTTTAGTTCATTGTTTGTTGAGATCATGGCAGTCAAATCATCCGTGATATTGCGGAACAGTTCGATCTGCTCGAGACTTTCTAGCAGCTCCTTGTCAGCCAATATTGCTTCCATGGCTTGAACATCAAGGACTATCAACTCGGGTGAGTTCCATCGCCTTGCAAGCATTGAGGCACTAATGCCCTTGGTGAGATAGTCAATAACATCGCCTGCATTAACCGTTCTCATTGTCGATCCATCAAAAGCCAAAATAGGCAAGAACTCAATGAACTCTTGCAGTGCCCTTTCTTCCTCGAACTCTGCTAACGAGGTAGTTCTCAACTTGGTTGCATACTCAACGATAAGTCGTAAGGCCCTATTGGGTGAGAAGTCAATTACATAACATTGATCCTTGACCACGATTTCGGACATAGTCCGGAGTCGGAGCAATTGCTCACTCCTTCTGAAGTTGCCGCACTGTTTCGCGTTGATCCGAAGACCGTCACGCGTTGGGCCAAAGCAGGCAAGCTCAACAGCATCCGCACCCTCGGTGGACATCGGCGTTATCGAGCTAGTGAAGTCCATGCGCTTCTCGAAGCACAATCGCCATCATCGAATCTTGCGTCGCCTGCTCACCCGCAGGCGCCCGGGCTGCCGCCCCTTCGTTGACTCGGGACTACTCTTATTGGCGTGCCGGCGAACGAAGATCCGCAACTCCGCGCTGGTGATGCCGATCGTGATGACGTCATCATCGTCTTGCGAGAAGCGTTCGCTGAAGGGCGACTAGACCAAGCGGAATTCGAAGACCGGCTCGGTCGCGCGCAGATTGCCAAGACGTATGCGGACTTGACCGCGCTCACGGTCGACCTTCCCCCCAACAACGAAGCGGTCCCCGAGAGATCGACACTCAGGCTTAATACCGGTGACGTTGAGCGGGCTGAGAAGGAACGCCGGGACATGAAAGCCGCGTGGGCGTCCTGGCTCGGCGTGGGTGTTTTGGTGAACATCATCTGGTTCGCCACCTGGATGGGCAGCGGGCCGGCCCCTTACTACTGGCCAATTTGGGTGATGGGCCCGTGGGGTGGCGGGATGTTGATCTGGACCCTCACCTCCCGGTTCGAGAAACCAAGCGATGGCTGAGCCGCTATATCGCGGGATCGTCACCGTGTTTAAGGGTGTGTTCCGTGGTTTAGGTTCATTACGGCCCCTTCCGGGTACAAAACAACACGGGCGTTTAGCCAGGTACCTTGAGGGAATTCGGGCATCTCGACTAGCCGCGCAACGGCGGCTTTGCCCAAGCCGGTAAGGACGGCGATGTCCTTCCGACTGACGAATTCGGTACCCACAGTTATTTACTGTGATTCTTTTTTGGAAGAACACACAGATTCGCAAAAGATCGGGCCCCCGCACATCACGGACGGACTCGGATCGGCATGAGCACGTGTCCCACATGGGGAAATTTTGTGCTAACTAAATGCTAAATAGGGCACATTCACAACCTTTTCTCATGGTTTATGGGACTTTTTCATAAATGAACGCGCTACTGAAAATCGGAAGGTCGAC
>ENA-OWPI01002090-OWPI01002090.1-marine-metagenome-genome-assembly--contig:-NODE-2090-length-19610-cov-3.201044_pt1 | contig 19610 bp, 16 predicted proteins | sample MGYA00238138_ERZ651775 | MGnify/ENA primary metagenome ERZ651775 (study PRJEB26906, sample SAMN06265043) | marine metagenome | isolation source: Helgoland LTER site | place: Germany:Helgoland, sampling...
CGGCAAAGAATTAAGTGAGCTATGCTGCAGAACCGGGTTGTGACGTCGACTGTAGCGAATTGGAATGCGATCGATAGTCGCCAGATGTAAAGATAGGAAACACACCACTAGCACCTAACTGAACTCGGACACGTTGAGAACAACGCTTTCAATAAACGCCAGGAATCAACCGATAGCGCACGCGTTGCGCATAGTCTCGATATCCCAGCAACTCTTTGTGTAAAGCCTGGTCTTCAAGCCCAGTTCTAGTCACAGAGATGATTGTGGCCAAACCCGCAGTAATCAGCGCGCCTACCGAACCCAGCGCAAGAACAATACCAAGCAAGGCAAGAATGTTCCCGGCATAACCCGGGTGCCGAACAAATCGGTACGGCCCGGTATCACACACTACATGCCCTCGATCCGGCTGAATGCAAACCACGCTGTAGAAAAGCCGATCCTCTGCAAATGCCCACGCAGCGAAAGCATAACCCAACGCGATAAGCATGAACCCTACCACGCTGAGCCAGAGTGGAAATTCAGGGGACCAGTGATGCCTATGGTCCAGCCCTGCCACAATAACCATCGGGTAACTGATACTCACCGCCATTAGTGACGCGAGCACCCTATGCCAGGATTTTGCGTTTTGAAAGGTCTCTTTGATTTTGATTTCTACCGTGTATCGATTGCTGGTCATAGACACCACTCGCAGTAGTACATTTTAAGATTATTAGGTGCCTAGCAAATCTTGGAAAGTCCGTCGGAAGGCATCAGCGGAGGCTATTGTAAGCTGCAGGAGAGGCCCACGCCGATTGGGATATTCTCGGCAATACGGCTGTCTATGGCAGCGTTTTGCATTAGTTCGACTTTGGTCATGCCATTAGCAGGCGGCCGTGAACAATGCCTGTCGCACCTGATCCGCATGCAGATCACGTCCTGTGACGACGAATGTTGCGCTTGAGTAAGTCGCTAACCTCAAATGAAGACGAGCGTGATGAGTGCACTAGACACCTAGCTCATCATCACTGGGTCATTGAATCCCCCGCTTTTCCTCGTCAGTTAAGACGCGACCATAAAGCCAAATTCCACTTAGTTGTCACGGAAAAACCGGCGTGAACCAATATCGAACAAATATTCCGCACACTAAAACCTTATGATAATTTTCCAGTTGCATGACACTAGTAATCACAAGCTATCGTTAAGATCGTCTTTGGTTTCTAGACAACAGGTCCCGGCGAAGCGGCAACCCCTCCGTCATAGCCGCGCCGGGCCTCTTGTCATCATTTTAGTCATCTTCAGTCGAGGATTAAAAAGGCACCTATCGGCTATATCAAACCCCTAGCAACTTAATCGTCAAAGGAAGCAAATCATGAAGCAGTTTATGAACATCATCGTATTCGCATTATTATCCATTGGCTTCGCGACAGCCTACGCAGACGACCCACTCATGACGCCGGGACAAGTGCAAGCTTGCAATGTCAATCCTGGTGCCTCCATGAATGATGTGAATGCCATATTGGCAGACGCTCGTCACTGGTTGACAGCAGAGGGACATAATTTTGATATGTGGATGGCGATGCCCCATTACAAACCCGCCAATGGTTATGACTTTGACTTCTTACTGATAGGATTCTGGCCCAGCCATGCTGACGAGATGTCTGGACTACAAAGCTTTTATACGACCAATGCCGGACAAAAGCTTGGTGCCGATATGCAGCAGGTTATGACTTGCGCAACCCAGCATGTCAACAATGTCGAGGTCAGACCCAGCATCGTGGCCAAATTAGAATCAGCCTTTGGCTATATGTTTGATTGCAAGCTTGAAAAGGGCAAGGGGCCGAGCGATGTCAATGCAGCATTCCAAGGCTGGAATGCGTATCTTGATGCCAACAATATTAGTCATGGTGTTACGGCTATGTTCCCAAGCTACGGCGCGAACGAGGAAAGAACGGGTACATTTAAATTTCTGTGGGGTGGAGACTTTGAGAATGTTGGCAAATCAACTGCCTTCCTAGCTAACACTGACGCAATGGCGACCTGGACAAAGCTCACGCAAAAAACCTACACCTGTGACAACTTTTCGCGAGGCTATGTCTTCCAGCGAATCAGCGCCTTGTAATTGCGCCCTGCGCTTTGACTTGTTGATGGCGAGTAGACTGCTTCTTCAATAAATGGAAGGAGTGGATAAGAGACTTCTTTTCATCAAGTCAAAGCGCGATCTTGTTTCAGTCAAGCTAGAAACCTGATCTACATTGCTGTTGTCCAATCATCGGCATGCCCCATATCGAAAGCTGTTGTCCTGCGGTACTGCGAACCCTAACAGCTCATTGCATACTCAAATTTATCGGGCACCTCGCAGCGGCACGCCCCGCAAACCCATTCTCCGTGTAGCACGCTATCCTTCGTGGCCTCTAAGGCTTGTCTCGACGTCACCCTAGCCCAATCATAGTGATGCCATGTGTATCGAGCATACCCAGGCAAATCATTTATATAAGCGATGCCAATCAATCACTGACAGCGTGCGCAATCGATACCCTGCTCGAATCAAGCGTCAGCTTGACGGGCTCATTCACAAGTTGTGGGAACAATGATGCCACCAACTCCCCGCCTGCTCTCGTACATTGTTAGAATTGAGTTGAAGTAAAACCCATCAACGAACGCTGACATCTGTAATATTGCCCTGCGAGTCCGAAAAATCCTTTGTCGTCAGCGTTGGTGAGAACGACGCCAAAGGACTAACCGGCTTTTATGCGCGTTATAGGGCTTACTAACTTCCACGCTTGACCATCCATTGGCGTCGGTACAAGCACTGCACCAACGCACATTCTGGTTAATCTAGCCTCAAAGGGTCCAGTGCGGTGCCTGGGGGATAGTTGTCGGCAATTTGGTACATGCCGTCGAGCGTGATTTCCGCGGCCAGGGTAATGGCATTATCTGGGCCGACCTCAGCCGACCCCAGCTTAGCGATCGTGCAGCGGCTCTGGTTTGTTGGTGCTTCCAGTGCGGTCAGGACGAACCCATCAGCCCCGACTTCCAGGCATAGCTCGGTCAGCGTCGCCTTGAGCATCCCGCCATGGGCATCAAATGTGACGGTGCCCTGGAATCGCATGGCGCCGGTTGCGGTACCGTCTGGTGCGATGCTCAGATCTCCGTCGGGTAAGGCCGCGAAGACAAAGGCGCCCTCTTCCGTGCGGCTCGCGCCATCACTCAATTTTATGGAGCCACCAACGGCCTCAACGTAACTTCGAAAGCTGGCCTTTACACCCCAGGTCAATTGATTAAAAAGCATAGCTGTACTCCATATGACTGAGCGCCAAGAATGGCGTAATCGACGACAAATTGCACCATTATCCGAAGACAGACGACTAGACCGAAACATCTATCAGGTTGCTGTCACTCATTGGGGCCGAGTCGCGCCGAGGACTGCAGCAACGCCATCAAGCCAGCCAACGCTGCCCATCTTGTATCGCCGAAAAAAGCTCACAACCTCTCGGCGAGAAACCTAGAAGGCACAGCAAACGCTAGTGCTTCCTGAAGAGCCCGCGTCTTTTTCTACCGCTGATGGTATCGGGGCAACCATGCGCATTTTCCATAGATCGGTTTGTGACAAGTTGTCATAGAAAACATTTTTTCGACTCGTTCTGCAGCCTTCGAATCGCAACCTAGTGTCCCGCTAACACCCCATTCAGCCCATGTCGGAAAATAGTTCACCCATCTCATATCCTGAGTATCGTAAGGTGGCGCGACAGCGACAGATTCTCTGACATACGAACTCATATTGAATTTTTCAGCATCGAAACGCTTTGGCAATGCTGACCCTCCATGTTGTATGGCGTCTGCCAGTGTCACGCCTTCATTTAAGGCTGCAGGGATAAGGGATGTTTCTCCGTGACATAGGGCCCTGAAGCAGCATGATGGTCTGCATAGGCTTCTGTACACGCTAAAGTGAATGTCAAGCCGCCCAGCATTGAGAGAAAAATCCTCATTGAGCGTCATCAGTATAAACGACGATTAGGAGCATCCAAAAATAATTCAAAATCATTGATTAAGATCAACCAACGCAAAGCGGTTTGAACTTACATTGTCGGCCGTGTTTCTGGATGCCGCTATTTTCGCAAAAGTATGTTCGCAAAAGTGTGTTCGCAAGGATGTGTACGCAGAAAGATGTTCGCAGAAAGATGTTCGCAGAAAGATGTTCGGCAAATGATTTTTTTTGCAGTTCCCGAATGACCAAATCAAGGAAGAGGAGAGTCAATGATGTATAGTCGTTTTTTTCTCAAATGCTCAATCACTGCACTACTGCTGCTCGGCGCTCAAGGCGCGTTGGCCAATGTCTGCGCCGGTTCAACCTGGAATCTTACGGCCGGGCAGTACAACGATGTTGGTTCTTTAACCGTCAGCAATGATACCGATTTTCTCTATATCACCTACGAACTGGACTATGACCCGAACGGTGATGGGGTGGTGGATGCAACCTTTGGAACGCTGCACGCTGATGTCTTCAGTGATGAGAGCCTCATAATCATCAATGGTGGCCGGCCAACACCCGGTAAGCTCGACTACCAGGCCGGTGGCAATTCGGGCAATCCATTAGACTCCGTTACTCGGCATACCTTTCAGATTCCTGTGAATGAGATTATCTCGGTTGACGTGCTGCCCTATTGCGAACAAGCCCTGATTGTTCTCGCCCATGCAGAGGTCAACTACAGCATCGATGACTCGGATTATTGTCTGGCAAACCCTGGTATCAAGGGCTGCAATGCTGGCGATGAGGATACTGCCTGGGGTGGCGATAACGGCCACGGCATCGGCAGCGGCGGCGGATCCTGGTATTATGATGGCAGCTACAACTGGCAGTGCTGTGACGGGCCAGAACCGCCTGACTTCTGCTATGTGGAAACGGCCTTTGCAAAAGGCGATCATATCTTCTCAACCTTCAGGAAATCGAATCCTGAAGGGCTTGAATCCCTGATGCTCTCGAAGAATCGCTGGGGCTGGGCCATTAATATGAATGAGCCAGGCAGTTACGTTGGCAACCTCTACGCAGGGGCTGGGCTGAATAAAATAGAGAACGGCGATCTGGTTGGTACCTTCTCTGTGGAGTGGGATGGTGAGAGCGCAACGGCGACTTATCAGCTTGACTCAGGCTACTACCTTGAAGAAGTGCATGTGTATGTGGGTGATACTGCGCCGACCACTGTCGCACCGGGCCAGTATGGCTATCCAAGTGATAGTTACGACGCCGGCGGTGTTCAGTCGCTGACCACGACAGTGGCAGTTGAAGACACGGATAGTGACGGCATCTGGCTTATCGGGCACGCCGTGGTATCCAACGGTGGGTGTGACTGATCTAGTCATTTAGCGATAAAAAAAGGGAGCATCTTGCTCCCTTTTTTTATCTGCTGAACCAATGGGCTCAGGGTAAACCAGACCTTTCATTGTTCCTTGACCCGGTTGTTTTTTTACCTCGACCTTCTACTTCTACTTCTACCTAGACCTTCCATCTCGACCTTCCATCTCGACCTTCATTGAGGTCGCAAACTGCCGCCTTCATGGCGAGATCTTGCGTAGTCGCTTCGTTGTGATCGGCGATCGCGCTTAGACAGACGAAGGTCAGTGATAGCCCAGCGATAAATAGTGATCAGGTGCAGAGTCTCCTAAACGGACTTATTGTTTTAAGTTTTCAAGACTCATTTGGTGATCAAAAACAGAAAGAAACTGAACTAATTCTCGATTCACGGTTCGCATGTTGCCCTGCAGTGCGGCGCCAAAATCTGCCCAAGCCTGAGTCTTTTGGATTTGATCATTCCAGGCTTCCATTTCAGCCATTGATTCGTATCCAACAGTGATGACATGGGTCGCCACGTCACCATCTGCAGCATTGCCATAACTGATCGCAGATAACCACACCTCGCCAGGAAAAGCTTCTGTAGACTCGCTGGCCATCAATGCGTTGAAGGCTGCAACGACCGCGCCTGGATTAGTGACATTCACCCGAATGGCTTCCCAGACGGTATCCTTATTCGAGACGGTACCCCAGCCCATCAATGTTTCCATGGCTGAATTGTTAATGGCTTCACTATTGGCACTCATTGCCGCCTGAAACTTTCGCCATGCCTTTGTGCCGGCGAGTGCCATTCTTGCCCGCTCAAACTCCGCTCGACTCGGATACAGGGCAACGATGGAATGGGTGGTGCCTGAACTGCCGCCGAAAACACTTTGCTGAAGATGTACAGACGCTATGCGGTTGCTGCCGGCCTCAGATGTTTGAAGGTCGTTAAAAGCCTTTAATACTGCGGGTGCTTTTCCCGGCTGCACCTTGAAGTTGTATAGATCCCAAACCTGTGCGGAATACACGAGACTGCTAGCGAATAACAAGTTCAGAGCGAGAAAAAATGTGGCGCACGTTTTTTTGATCATGAGAGCGATTCCTTTAATTTATTTTAGGATTGTCGCTGTGCCAGATTCTGTCAAGATTAGTTCGATATTGGTCGGGCGGTACCGCTCTCGCTATTGATCGATTACTCCCTCAGCTTGTTTAAGCCTGGCTGGTATTTGCCTGTCGGTAAATCGCGATGTCTTCATGCAGCAGCTTCTGTGCAAATCTGACGAGAAAATTCTACTTCCGACTCCTATTAATTTCCGAGGGGATTACCCCTCCTTCTAATAATCACGCACGTCTGTATCAGATATCTGTACAGCTTGATTTTCTCGTCTGGGACCACATACCGCCACAGCCCATCCGTCTCTCTCATCCGTCTCTCTAAGGTTCTCTCGAAACTCAACCTATTTTCGTGTTCAGCAAGCCAGATGTCAGTAACGGTGCCACATTGAAAGGCGCATCCATGTCGGCTTTATGCAAGTAGCCCCTGTATCTCGCTTCACATTGAGGCTTTTCGCCTTATCTAGCGGACAGTAATAATTGTCAGGCCTGCCCCTCCAACATATCCAACAACCGACTGAACACCCGCCCTTCACCATCAGCCCGCAGGCCATTGTGCTCATACTCGCTGGTGAGCCACATGCGGATGTTGGGCACTCGCGCTACAACAGCTTCAGAGAACCGCCGCTCCACAAACATATCGTTAGCGTAAACCGCCGCCACAGTGGGCACCTTGTTTGCCGCTAGGGCATGTTCGCAATATAGCGCCGGCCACTCTGTGCGGTTGGCCAACAGATCAGCCGCCGCTGCCAGCGGGGCAAGTCGCGGAAACACCTCAAACATCCAAGGGTAAATCATCTCCCCGGTAAACAGCACCGGCTGCTGTTCCGCGTTACCGGCATCAAACATGGGGAACTCCTGCCGAACACGATCAGCTGACCAGCCAGACGCTGTACCCTCACAATACAACGCCTCGTGAAGTAAAGAAAACAGTGGACTGGTTTCAAAAGGCAAGCGCATATCTATGCCATGAAGGAAGTTGTGGGACAGGTTTGGACCCTCTGGACCAGTGATAAAAGCTTCCTCTAGCAGATAGTGCACTGTTTCAAAGCCATCGGAGAAGCCAAAGTCCAAGCCCAGCAATTGCAGGACCGCTGGAGTCAGGTGGGCGCCACCCGGCAGGTACACCTTGTTGGCCTGCAGATAATCAACAACCTCACGGACACGCTGGGCATCACCTGGGTAACGCCGGTAAAACTCAGCGTTGCGATCAATCACCCGCTGGTAGGTGGCACGATAGATATCATCAATGGCTACACCGATGGGAGGAATGCCGCCGGTAATGATCACGCCTTTAAGGCCCGCCGGGTGAAACGACAGGTAATTGAGGGCGCAGAAACCACCGAAACTTTGCCCAAGGATCGTCCAAGGCAGATCTCCACAGAGTTCTCGGCGAATCGCCTCAGCATCTTCGACAATGGCATCGGCACGAAAGCAGGCCAGATAATCTGCCTGGGCCTCAGGCGTGCCTTCAATGGCCAGTGACGTGGCATCGATTCGAGAACTTCTCGCTGTGCCACGCTGGTCAAGCAGCAGCACACGAAATTTCTTCAAGGCAGCACCCAACCAGCCGGTGCGACCCATAGGGCGGGGCGAGCCTGAACCTGGCCCGCCCTGGAAAAACACCAGCCAGGGAAGTTCAGCGTGCTCGTGTTCCAGCGCTACAGCTTCGCGAGCGAAGACCTCGATCCTGCGGTCATTGGGCTTGGCATGGCGTAATGGCAGGTCAAACAGGTGGTCTTTTAAAACAAGCCCGGGTAAGCGATGCTGAGTGATGACTGCCATGGCGGTGAGTCTCTTTGAGTGGCGAGTTGCCGGTTGCCGGTTGCAAGGATAGGCTCGTGTGACCTGCGTGATGGTAGCGAACAAGAGGGCACAAGCTACTACTATCTGCTTCATAGCCTCCTGAACCATTAAATTCTATCACTAACTGTATGACTTTCCCCCACTCTCTTGACACTCTCGAGCCTCATTTTAAGACTGTTTCAAAGGCCTGGTTTTCTGCACTCGTTACTTGATATTGACTATCCTTTAATCACAAATTCAGCCTTTAACTGGTCGATCCTGTACACTATCGTCGCTCCCCTGCCCCACAAAACAAGGACACTCTTCATGCCCGAACCCACCGGTATCAAAGTCGTCTTCGATGGTCCCATCGTCAGGCTCATCCTGGATAGACCCAAGCAGTTAAACGCGCTGAATGATGATATACGCAAAGTGATTTCTGCTACCTTTAACGAGTTAATGGAGCGCCCAGACATTCGTCTGCTGGTGCTCAGCGGTGAAGGTAAGTCCTTTTGTGCGGGCGCGGATTTAAAGACCACGTCGTACCCCCCGGTCGAAGGTGACTGGTCCACTCGGCGAAACCGCACCGCTACCTGGCAACGGGTGTTAGAACAATTAGAGCGTATTCCCCAGGTCACCATTGCCTCGATGCAAAGGCATGTCATCGGCGGCGGTGCGTTGCTGGCGACGGCCTGTGATTTCAGGGTGATTGCTGATGATGTGGTGTTGCGCATACCGGAATTGGCCCTGGGCATTCCCAACGTTTGGAATGGCACGCCTTTGCTGGCTCGTGAGGTGGGTTTACCCACGGCCCGCGACTGGGTGATGACGGCGCGCAAGGTGTTTGCGGACGAACTTAAAACCTGTGGCTGGGCCCAGCGCTTGGCGGGGCCTGGGCAGCTGGTTGCGGAAACCGAGAAGCTCGTTAGCGAATTGCTGGCAATTCCACCGGCGTCATTAGCCATGACCCGCGCTATGACATCGGCCCTCGGTCGGTCAGCCTCTGGCATGGCCATGGGCTGGGCCGATGCAGACTTACAACAATGGGCGTTTACGGAAGATGAATACAAGGCAACGATTCGAGACTACACGCGCAATGTGGGCGACAAAACCAAAAAATAGATTGAGCGTTTTATAAACAAGATTAAAGAGGCAATCACCGTGCAAACATTTACCAAGGTCGTGCTGTTTACCGATAGTGATGGGCGAGCCCAGTTTCGTGAAGAACCGATAGCGCTCACGGAAGGCAGCCCCCGCGCCATGTTGTCGCCGTTACTGCCCTCTGGTGGTTATCAGTTGCGCCATAGTCCGGTGGGTTTCAGCAAGGAGTTCCACTGCACGCCGAATCCACAGTATGTGTTTATTCTTGGCGGGAAAATGCAGATCAGTTTGCAGGATGGCACGTCAAAGATTTTTGAGCCCGGGCAACACTTCTACTCGGCTGACGCCCTGCCCGCAGGCGCCACCTTTGACCCGGCGGTACATGGCCACCAAAGTTGTCAGGTGGGCGATGAACCGCTGGTCACGCTGTTTCTCAGAGCCTGATCAGCCGCCTGCATGGGGGCTGATATAGTCACCACCCCAATGAGTGGCGCGCTTCAGCAGTGCTGTGCAGCCGGCCTGATTAAAGGTACTGCATAAACCAGCCAACGGTGGCTTGGGCGGCCTCAGCCGCATGGGCCGGGTCTGGAAAACTATGCGTACCACCTTCAATCACCAGGTGCTTGTAGACCACACCAGCCTGCTTGAGTTCGCTCGCCAGCATCTCACTGCTGAGGGGTAGCACCACGGTATCAGCGGTGCCATGAATCAATAAGGTGGGTGGATCACCGGCGTTCACATACAGGATGGGTGACACGGCGATAGCCAACTCGTCTGAAAAATTCAGGGCCGGATAATTTTCCGCGCGGTTATTCATCATGCGCAGGTCTACCGGTGGAAACCAGGCGACCACCACGGCCACACTGGCATCGTCAGTGGCCAAGCTATTGTACTCGGGCCAAAGGCTTCGTTGCGCGGGCTCTGGCGACGAGTCAAAGGGGGCTTCGGCATTCAGCGCCACCATCAACGACAACTGACCACCGGCGCTGCCACCGAACACGCCGAGGCGCTTGGGGTCAACCTGGTAAGTGGCGGACTGTTGTTTGATATGCCGCACGGCGCCGCGCACGTCTGATACGGCTTGGGGCACGTTAAAATACGGTGCACTACCGTGATTGACTGAATACACCGTGTAGCCGGCCGCCAGCATCGCGCCAAACATGCCCAGGCTGGCTTGATCGTTCTTGAACGGCACGTAGGGTGAAATCCAGCTACCGCTATTCAGGAAAATCACCGCGGCACCGTTCGGTACCGCCGGCTCTAGCACGTGATAGACCAACGCCATGCCGGCGCGATGGCCGTAAACCACGTCCATGGTCGCTTTGTAGGTGACGGGGCGCGCTGCACTGGGTTGAACAGGGGCTGCTACGGTGGACTCAACGGCGCTCGCTGCATGGGTGTTGGCGACAGTGAAGCAGCATAACAACAGCATGAAAATTGGGTGTTTTAGCATAGTGGTTACGTCTCTGGATCGGCGTGTAGTCGAGTGACCGGTGCGCATAGTCAGCACCAGGGTTCAATGGTAATCTCTCAGCGTTGATAGCAGCCGCTAGTATAACGGATTTAACCTGGGCTGCTCGGGTTACCGTACAGCCTTTTGACTTTACGCGTGTAACAGGTGCATTGATGCTTGCCAGCCGCCATGGTGCCCGTCACAATCAGGCGCAAATTAACGGCAGAGTTGACTGCTTGACTCGTAAACACTCATTGGGAGACTGCTTTGGATACTGGTACTCTTGGCGTATGGTACTACTTCGATTTACTCACCTCTCGGCAGGCGGCTGATGCGGCCAAACGTATTGAAGATTTGGGCTATGGCACCCTTTGGATGCCAGAATCGATGGGTCGCAACCCCTTTGCCCACGCGGCCTGGTTGTTGGCCAATACCACGCGTTTGAATGTTGCCACCGGCATTGCCTCGATTTATAACCGCGAGCCAGGCGTTGCCCTGTCTGGCCAGAACACCTTGGCCGAGCAGTCTGACGATCGATTTCTGCTGGGTCTTGGCGTCTCTCACCAACCTTTTGTGGAAGGGGTTCGTAAGCGCGAATATGGCCCGCCACTGGCCAGCATGCGGCAGTATTTGCAAGCCATGGATGCGTCACCTTACATGGCCACCGCACCGGCAATTAAACCCCGCCGAGTGATTGCCGCCTTGGGTCCGAAGATGCTGGCGTTGGCCCGAGATGCCTGTGATGGCGCTCACCCTTACTCTGTGACGCCGGCGCACACGGCCACGGCACGGGCAATACTCGGTCCGGATAAATGGCTTTGTGTTGAACAGAAAGTCATTGTCGAAACCGACCCGGTGATCGCGCGCGGCGTGGCTCGCGCTGCGATCCAACGGCACTTGGCATTACCCAATTACCGCAACAGCTGGCTGACCATGGGCATGGACGAGGCCGACTTTAATGACGGTGGCTCAGACCGGTTTATCGATGCGATATTTGCCTGGGGGTCGGCGGCAACGGTCAAGGACCGTATCAGCGAGCACATGAGCGCCGGTGCTAGCCATGTGTGCCTGCACCCAGTAAATCCCAATGGCAAACTGGGCGATCCAGACTGGGCGGCGCTGACGAGTCTGGCGGGTTAGCGCCGGCTCCTTGACCTGTTTAAACCCTGCTCAAAAATAGAGTTAGGGTGTGATCATTAATGTACTCGGGGAGAGTTTATGCGATTTATTCAATACAGTGTCATCACCATCGTTGTATTGGTGTTGGCGTTTGCGATGTTCTTGTACAAGGGCGAAATCCCCGCGGCCGTGGTGGATGCTAAATATACCAATGCTGCATCGCAATTTTTCACCATGGACAATGGGGCCCGCGTGCACTATCGAGACCAGGGTAATCCGTCAGGTCCGGCGGTGGTGTTAGTCCATGGCTCCAATGCCTCGCTACACACCTGGGAGCCCTGGGTGCCATTACTGGGCGAAGATTACCGCATTATCACCATGGACCTACCCGCCCATGGGCTCACCGGCGCGACCCCTGATCAAGACTATGGCAGTGCGGCACAACTCAATACCGTCAACGCACTGGTCGAACTGCTGGGTGTCGACAACTTCACCCTAGGCGGCAACTCCATGGGTGGCGGCGTCACTTGGCAATACACCCTCGCCCACCCGAACAAGGTCAACGCCATGATATTGGTAGATGCCAGCGGTTTACCGCAGTTCTGGACACAGATGCTCGCCGAACAGGCCGCGGCATCCGCCGATGGTGAGAAGAAGGAAGCCCCGCTGGCGTTCAAATTATTGGGTCAGCCCTGGTTTCGCGCTATCTCAAAATATCTGGACCCTTATTGGCTAGCCAAGCAAGGGGTCGAGTCGGCTTACAATCACTCGCCCATGATCACCGATGAATTGATTGATCGGTATTATGAGTTGGCCCTGCGAGAAGGCGCCAGAGAAGCCACCTTAAGCCGCTTTGCAGGACCCAGACCGGTTCGAGCGGCGGTGGATGCGAGCCTGTTTACCCAGCCGACTTTGATTTTATGGGGCCGCGAAGATTCGTTGATCTCGGTGGATATCGCTCACAAGTTCGACGCGGCACTGCCTGACTCGACGCTGGTGATTTACGACAATGTTGGCCACATGCCCATGGAAGAAATACCCGCGCAGTCGGCGACTGATGTCTTGGCATTTTTGCAGACGCTCACGCCCGCGGCGTTAACGACCCCGACAACGGATGAATAGTCACCTATAACGAACAGGCACGCCCTACCCCCGGCAAGGGGTGCGGCGGCCCAGCAAGGATCAACGATGAACACCAATAGCGAACCGCGGCGCGCCCGCACCATGGCAGAAATGGCAGAGAAAATGGGTTCCATGTTTGCTGGCTTTGAATCGCCCTTCAAACCCTACGAACCGCTGCCGACGGATGTGATTATCACGCCCTTTGCCAAATGCGGCACCACCTGGCTGCAACAGATATTCCATACCCTTCGAACCCGCGGCGCGACAGATTACGACGACATTTCTCGGGTCGTGCCCTGGCTGGAAGTTTCCGCCCGGTTGGGCATTGACGTAAACGCACCGCAGCAAGCCGCGCCCCGTGGCTTCAAGAGCCACCTGTCATTCACTGACATACCCAAGGGCGCTAAATATATCTTGTCCATGCGCGACCCAAGAGATGCGTTAGTGTCGATGTACCGCTTTATGGAAGGTTGGTTTCTCGAACCGGGCGCAGTATCACTGGAAGCATTTGCGCGCGCAAACTATGTGAATGACCCCGACAAAGGCTATTGGGGGCACCTGCGCAGCTGGTGGGACGTGCGCGACAATCCCAATGTGTTAATGCTGTCTTATGAGGCGATGAATGCCGACCCAACACTAACCATCAAGCGCGTTGCTGAGTTCTGTAATATCAGTCTGGATGACGAGTTACTGGCGATCACCCTGAAGCATTCATCCCTGGCGTATATGCTCGAAAACAAACACCAGTTCGATGACCACATGTTTGTTGAACTCAGCGAGTCTGTTGCGGGCATTCCCAAAGGTAGTGATTCGGCGAAAGTACGCGAGGGCAAGGTCGGCGGCCATGCCAAGCTATTATCCCCAGAGCTCATCGCTACCCTGGATGATATTTGGGCCTCACAGATCACCGCCCGCTATGGCTTCAATACCTATCAGGACATGGCCGCCGCGCTGTAACAGCTGTGACTTGCCCATCCCGCCATTAGCATGTCAACTGCCGCTCAGCCGCCGTCTCTTGAGCTACAGGCCAGTGGCGGCAACGACTCGCCCCTGTATTGGCGTGGCGTTCAAGCCTTTAACCCACACCCTTGGAATATCTGCCCACAGGGTTATTTATCATCACGATTTTCGTTATGCTGCAGGCAGAGTCAGGCAGATAACCTGACAAGACGTTCGCGACAATCAATCGGAAATAGCCACTATGAACCTAATCCCTGCTTCATTTGATCCCAGCGCCACCGCCACGGGCCCCGAAGGTCAACGAGCCCACCCTGCGACCATCGACCACAGCCAACGGTTGGAAGAAAAACTTTATAAACTGGGCAGTCACGCCTGGACCATGGTGGGCAATGGTCTGTCAAATCAGTCCTTCATTGAGGGGCCGGAAGGCTTGATTGTGATTGATACCGGCGAATGTATCGAAGAGATGAACGCGGCGCTGGCGGCGATACGCCAAGAGACCAGCGCGCCGATTGTGGCCTGTATTTATACCCACTTTCACTATGTGGGCGGCACCCAGGCCCTGCTCGATGAATCCGGCAATGCTGACCTGCCGATTTACGGCCACAGCGGCATTGATGCGAATCTAATGCGCTTTAGCGGCGAGGTGGGACCCCGTGGTGCACGGGGCCTGGTACACCAGTTCGCTGTTGCGCTGCCCACAGAGGGCGAAGACGGACTGGTGAATGTCGGCCTCGGGCGTTTCTATCGAAACCCGGCACATGCGCCGTTTACGCGGGGTTATATTTCGGCCAAACACACCTTTTCGGAAAACACCACCTTGTCTATTGCGGGCCTGAAGGTGGAGATTTACCCGGCACCGTCGGATGCCACCGACTCCGTCACCATCTGGTTTCCGGAGCTCAGCGTCGCGATTAACAACCTGTTATGGCCCGCGCTGTTCAATGTGTTTGCCATCCGCGGTGAAGAATATCGCGACCCGCGGGTCCTGTTGCGCGGCCTCGATCAGCTTGAGGGCCTGAAGGCGAATTATCTGCTGGGCGCCCATGGGCCACCGGTGGAAGGCGCGCAATTGATCAGCGACAGCATCATCGATAGCCGCGATGCCATTCAATATATGTGGGACCAAACCGTCCGCGGCGCCAATCAGGGCCTGACCTTAGATCAGCTCGTCACCGTTGTGCAGCTACCTGAGCACTTCAAAAGCCGCTATCAAACCCAACAATTTTACGGCGTGGTGGAACACCACGTGCGCCAGATTTACACCGGCTTATTCGGTTGGTTCGACGAAGACGAAGCCAAGCTGTTTCCGACTCCAGCACCCGACCGTGGGCGCAAGCTCGTCGAGGGCTTTGGTGGCACCGCCAAGGTGCGCGCCATCATTGACCAGGCATTACGAGACCAGGATTATCGCTGGGCAATCGAACTCAGCAGCTGGCTGGTTCGCGCCAGCCTGAACGACCATGGCCGAGCGGATGCCGGTGAACAGGAAGATCGCAATCGCCTTGCCGCTGGCCTGCGCGGTGTGGCTCAAAGTACCACCGCCGCCAACATCCGTAACTGGTGCCTGACCCGCGCCCGCGAGCTTGAGGGCCTGCTTGACGTTGATCGATTACGTGGCCATCGATTCAGGGCGGCCGATTTGCTGAGAGGCGCGCCCGCAGACAGTGTGCCGGTTTTGAAAGTCTTGCTGGTACCCGCCCGCGCCGAGGGTTTAGCGGCGACCCTGTGCATCGCCTTCGATGATGGTAGCCGGGCCGGACTGCGCCTGCGTCATCAGGTGGCGATACCCACGAACGGCGCGAATGCCGACATGACCTTGATGATCAGCCATCAACATTGGGCCCAGCTGCTTGGGGGCAAAGTGGCACTGGCGACGTTACTGGCCGATGGCAATGCCGACACGGCCGGCATGGATGAACAGGTGCAGCGCTTCCTCAGCTGTTTTGATCTGCCGACCCTGCAACCTGCGAGCACGTCAGCATGACCGACATACCCCGAACCAGCGCGGCCTTCGACGGCAAAATAGCCCGCCTGTATAACGATGCACAACCCAGCAAGTTGAAGCTGGATAAGCGCGCCGCCGGCGCCCCGAACATCGTGCTGGTGATGCTCGACGATGTGGGCTTCGGCACCTGTAGTACCTTTGGTGGGCCAGTACCGACACCAGGGGTGGATAAGATCGCCGCCCGCGGCTTGCGCTATAACCAGTTTCATACAACGGCGTTGTGCTCACCCACCCGCGCCTCATTGTTGACCGGCCGTAACCATCACAGTGTGCATATGGGTGGGATTACCGAGATCGCCAATAGTTTCCCCGCCTATGACAGCGCTATACCGCCGGAAACGGCGACCCTGGCCGAAATTCTGAAACAAAACGGCTATTCAACGGGCTGCTTTGGTAAATGGCACCTGACGCCATCTTGGGAACAGAATCCCGCCGGGCCCTTTGATCGCTGGCCCACGGGCATGGGTTTCGAGCGTTTTTATGGCATCATTGGTGCCGAAGCGTCGCACTGGGAGCCGCCCGTTTATGACCAGACAACGGCCGTGGAACCCCACCTTAACAAGCCTGACTATCACCTCACCGAAGACCTGGCGGACAAGGCCATTGAGTGGATTGCCCGGCAGAAAGTGTCCGCCCCAGACAAACCCTTCTTTTGCTATTTTGCGCCGGCGGCGGTACACGCGCCCCACCATGTAGCACCCAAGTGGAGCGAGGCCTTCAAGGGCCAGTTCGATAACGGCTGGGATGCCTTACGTGCCGACATCTATGCCAAACAATTAGCATCCGGCGTGATTCCACCGGATACCGTACTGACCGAGCGTCCGGAGCAAGTACCCGCCTGGGATGACTACCCCGATCGCTATAAGCCGGTGGCGGCCCGCTTGATGGAGGTTTTCTCGGGCTTTCTGGCGCACACAGACGCCCAGGTTGAACGGCTGATCGACAGTTTGACCGAGATGGATTGTTTCGATAACACCCTGGTGATTTATCTGACGGGTGACAATGGCGCCTCGGCCGAGGGCACCATCCATGGCGCCTGGAGTGCACCATCCTTTCAAAATGGCGTGCCCGAAGATCCGGAATGGTTACTCGAGCATATGGACGACTTTGGTACCGACCGCTGTGAAAACCACTTCAACGTAGGCTGGGCCTGGGCGCTGGACTCCCCCTTTCAATGGATGAAGCAAGTGGCGTCCCACTTCGGTGGTACCCGCAACGCGCTGGCCGTCTCTTGGCCCAACAGCATCAAAGACACCGGCGGCCTGCGCAGTCAGTTCCATCATGTTATCGATATCTTTCCAACGATTCTTGAGGTCGCCGGCATTCAGGCGCCCGACAAGGTCAACGGCATCACCCAAGACCCGGTACACGGCACCAGCATGGTCTATAGCTTTAACGATGCCGATGCACCCAGCACACACACTACGCAATACTTTGAAATTCTGGGTAATCGCGCGATCTATCACGACGGCTGGATGGCCTCTTGTTTCCATGGCCGCCTGCCCTGGATTCGGTTTGCCGGCTTTGAGTTCGACGGCGAACAAGAGCGCTGGGAGCTGTATCACGTGGCCAAAGACTTTTCCCAGAGTGAAGACCTGGCCATGGCGCATCCCGACAAACTCATAGCCTTGCAGCAACTGTTTGACACAGAGGCGCAACGCTACGGTATCTATCCGCTGCGAGATGCCTCGGCGAAACGGGGTGGCGACTATGCCGTGCCCCACTCGTTGGATGGCCACCCATCCATGACCTACACGCGCGCGCATACCCGTATGCCTGAGCATGCCATCATCAACCTGAAGAATGTCTCGCACCGCATCGCCGCCGAGATCACGCTCAAGGATGATCCCAGCACCGGCGTGATTGCCTGTCAGGGCGGCAATATGGCGGGCTGGAGCCTCTACCTGGACGAACAAGGTGTACCCACCTATCTGTACAACTGGTTTGGTCACGAGTTTACGTTTTTGAAGGCTGACGGCCCCTTGGGCTCAGGCCACCATCTATTGGAGATGCATTATGCACATGACGGGGGCTTTGCCGCCGGTGGCCTGGCGAGTCTGTACGTCGACTCGACCTTGGTCAGCCAGGCGCGGATCGAACGCACGGTGCCCGTGGTCTTTTCCATGAGTGGTGAAACCTTTGACGTGGGTCGCGATACGGGCTCGCCCGTTGGGCCTTATCCGCATAATTTCCCCTTTGCCGGCGAGATTCATGGGGTCACGCTCGAGCGTTTAACCGAGCCCGACGAGGCCGTTAAAATGGCTGAGCGCAAGGCACGCTTCGCGGCGGGTTTGAGTTCTCAGTAACCTATCAAGATGCACGGGGGCTGACTGCGGCCAAGCCCCTTTTTGATGAACCCCAACATGATGACTATTCACCGGCAGGAATCAACATGGTCGATTTATTCGAAGAAAAAGCCAAAGGCTGGGACAAAGACGACTTCAAAACCCGGCTGTCTCGCGCTATCGGCACCACAATGCTCGAGCATCTCGATTTTACCGCGGACATGGATGTCATGGACTTTGGCGCCGGCACCGGTCTGATTGCGGGGCACCTGGCACCTAAGGTTGCGCACATTGCTGCCGTGGATATTTCTCAAGCCATGCTTGATCGCCTGGCGGCCAAGCCTGAGCTGCGGGGCAAGGTCGACACCCTGTGCCAGGACATTATGGACCATCCGCTGCCGCAAAAATTTGACGTCATCGTCAGCGCCATGGCCATGCACCACGTGGAGGATACCGACAAGCTCATCGAAAGTTTTGCGGCCCACCTGAAAGCCGGTGGCCGAGTGGCACTGGCAGACTTGGACCACGAAGATGGCACCTTTCACCCGGCGGGCACCACCGGCGTGTTTCATGCGGGTTTCAAGCGTGATCCATTGCAGCAACTGCTGAATAAACATGGCATCAGCGATGTGCAGTTTGTCACGGCCTATGCCGTTGAGCGTGGCGACAAGGTCTTTCCCATTTTTCTGGTGCTGGGTCAAAAGTCCGCACCAGCGGCTTAAGCGTTTTAGTGTCGGCGCCCTGATAATCCCGCTTTAACCTAAGCCGGCTAAGATTGCCGCGCAAGCCACTGCCATTATTTGGAGTTTCCATATGAAGTTATACACCGGTGATCTCAGCCCCTACTCTGCCAAGGTGCGAATCCAGATTTATGCCATGGGCATCAGCGACGATATTACCTTTGACCTGCCGATCGCGACGTTTTATCAAGGCAAATTCAAGGACATCTCGCCTATCGGCCGTATTCCCGTGCTGGAAACCGATGAAGGTATTATTCCTGAGTCAGAGGTCATCGCGGAGTATCTGGACGAGCTTTACCCTGAAAAATCTCTGATGCAGGGTAAGACTCTCAAGGAAAAAGCTGATATTCGCGTCATCTCTCGCATCGCCGACACTTACCTGATGAATAATATTTTTATGGCTCTGAGCCAGCTTGACCCGAGCAAGCGCAACGAGGCCGTGATTGATCTGTTGATGGGCCAGGTTGAGCGCGGCATGGCGGCCCTGGAAAGACATATTAGTGCCGACGGTTTCGCCACCGGCACGACCCTGAGCCGGGCCGACGCCTCACTGGCACCGGCCTTATTTATGTGTGAGAACACCGTGCCGCGGTTTGGCCGAACGAGCCCCATTGAA
>ENA-OWPI01002096-OWPI01002096.1-marine-metagenome-genome-assembly--contig:-NODE-2096-length-19570-cov-15.980095_pt1 | contig 19570 bp, 15 predicted proteins | sample MGYA00238138_ERZ651775 | MGnify/ENA primary metagenome ERZ651775 (study PRJEB26906, sample SAMN06265043) | marine metagenome | isolation source: Helgoland LTER site | place: Germany:Helgoland, sampling...
GAATTCGAATCTGGAATCTCCCGGTTCGTAGCCGAGCGCCTTATCCAATTTGGCCAGCGGTCCATAGTTTAATAATTGAAGCAACATATCAAAGTTACTGTATTTTTTGATTATTTTTGTTCAAAAAATCTACACGTTTGAACAAAAACACTAAATAATGTGCTAAATTAACATTAAACATAGTTTTTTAAAGGTATATAAAGCATTTTAAATAATGAGTAAAAAATTACTTGTCCCAGATATTGGAGACTTTGAAGAAGTTGAAGTTATTGAAATTCTTGTAAAACAAGGCGATCAAATAAATACAAATGATCCAGTAGTCACAATAGAAAGTGATAAATCTAGTGTTGAAATCCCATCAAATATTTCTGGAATTATTAAAACTGTAGCGGTTAAAGTTGGAGATAAGGTTTCAAAGGGAGATTTACTTTTAGACTTTACTTCATCTGATCAAGATCATTTAGATAAACCGATCCCAAAAGATACAGAGAGCATTATTAAGCAAGCCGAAGAAGCTATGACAGAAAAAAAAGAAGAAAACGCAATTCTTCAAAAACCAGCTCAAGAAAAAAAGCAATCAATTATTCAAGTAACCAATGATAGTGATTTAGATCCACTTGAAACTCAAGATTGGATAGAATCTTTATCAGCAGTTATCTCAAAAGATGGAAATCAAAGAGCTCATTTTTTAATTAAAGAATTAATCAATAAAGCATATCGTGAAGGTGCAAATATTCCATATACTCAAAATACACCCTATATAAATACAATCCCTCCAGAATCAGAAGTAAAATCAAATGGAGATCAAAATATTGAAAGAAGAATTAGATCTTTAATTAGATGGAATGCAGCTGCAATGGTCGTGAGAGCAAATAAAAAATTCCCTGAACTAGGTGGTCATATAGGTACGTTTGCATCAGCTGCTACATTATATGATGTTGGAATGAATCATTTTTGGAGAGCTAAAAATAATAAATTTGGTGGAGATTTAGTTTATTTTCAAGGTCACAGTGCTCCAGGTATTTATGCTAGAGCATTTTTAGAAGGAAGATTAAATGAAAAACAATTAGATAGTTTTAGACAAGAGGTAAAACCAGGTGGGCTTTCCTCTTATCCACATCCATGGTTGATGCCAAATTTTTGGCAGTTTCCAACAGTTTCAATGGGCTTAGGTCCTATGCTTGCAATTTATCAAGCAAGATACATGAAATATTTAATTAATAGAGGACTTATAAAAGACGAGGGTCGAAAAGTTTGGGCATTTTTAGGAGATGGTGAGATGGATGAACCAGAATCTATGGGTGCAATAGGACTGGCTGCTAGAGAAAAATTAGACAATTTAATATTTGTTGTTAATTGTAATCTACAAAGACTAGATGGCCCCGTAAGAGGTAATGGAAAAATAATTCAAGAATTAGAAGGTAGCTTTCGAGGTGCTGGCTGGAATGTAATAAAAGTAATTTGGGGTTCTTACTGGGACTCTTTAATTGCCAATGATAAAACTGGTCATTTAGTTAAGATCATGAATGAAACAGTTGATGGCGAATATCAAGCAATGAAAGCCAGAGATGGAGCTTATGTCAGAGAGAAGTTTTTTGGCAAATATCCTGAGACAAAAGAATTGGTTTCTAGTTTGTCGGACAAAGATATTTGGCGACTAAATAGAGGAGGTCATGACCCCCATAAAGTGTACGCAGCCTATGATAAAGCTTCAAAGAATGAGGGTAGTCCCACTGTTATTATAGCTAAGTCTATCAAAGGATATGGCATGGGAAAAACTGGTGAAAGTGTAAATACCACTCACCAAACTAAAAAATTAGATGTAGATGACTTATTATACTACAGAGATCGCTTTGACGTTCCCTTAACTGATGAGCAGGTAAGAAATATTGAATATTTTAAACCTGATGAAAAATCTGCAGAAATTAAATATTTAAAAGAGAGAAGATTGAATTTAGGCGGTTTCTTACCTGAAAGAACAACTTACGCAAAACCTATTAAAGCTCCATCAAAAGATATTTTTGATTTTATGAAAATATCAACTGGTGAAAAAGAAATGTCTACCACAATGGCAATGGTTAGAATGTTTACCAACTTACTTAGAGATAAAAATATTTCTCCAAGACTGGTTCCGATAATTCCTGATGAAGCAAGAACATTTGGAATGGAAGGATTTTTTCAAAAAATTGGAATATATGCTCATGAAGGTCAAAAGTATGAACCTGAAGACTCAGCACAGTTAAGCTCGTATAGAGAAGATAAAAGTGGACAAGTATTAGAAGAAGGAATTAATGAAGCGGGTGCAATGTCCTCTTGGATAGCAGCTGCAACCTCATACACTAATCATGATGTTGAAATGATACCAATCTATATATTTTATTCAATGTTTGGTTTTCAAAGAATAGGTGATCTTGCATGGGCAGCAGGAGACAGTCAAGCAAGGGGATTTCTAATAGGAGCTACAGCGGGTAGAACAACCTTAGCAGGAGAAGGTCTTCAACACCAAGATGGACACAGTCATTTAATAGCTTCAACTATTCCAAATTGTGTAACTTATGATCCAACTTTTCATTATGAGCTTGCAGTAATTTTTAGAGAAGGCTTAAGAAGAATGCATGAAAAGAAAGAAAATGTTTTTTATTATATAACTACCATGAATGAAAATTATTCACATCCTGAGATGCCAAAAGATAAAAATTGTGAAGAGGGAATTCTTAAAGGAATGTATAAAATCAAAGAATTTAACAAGTTTAAGAAAATAAAAATTCAACTTTTAGGTTCAGGCACGATATTACGTGAAATGATGGCTGCAGCAGAAGTACTTCAAAATGAATATCAAATTGATAGTGAAATTTGGAGCGTAACTAGCTTTAACGAATTAAGAAAAGATGGAATGGAAGTTGAAAGATATAATCTTTTAAATCCAGATAAAGAACAAAAAATTTCTTTTGTGGAAAAATGTTTAGGTAAATCGGAAGGACCAATTATGGCAGCATCTGATTATATGAGAATGAATTCAGACCAAATTAGACCATATACAAATAAAAGTTTTTACTCTCTTGGAACTGATGGTTTTGGTAGAAGTGACACTAGAAAAAATCTTAGAAAATTTTTTGAAGTAGATAAAGAGCATTTAGTTGCCTATGGTTTAAGTGTATTGGCAAGGGAGCAGTTGATAGCATCGAAATATGCAAAAGAAGCAATAAAGAAATATAATATTGATGGTGAAAAACCAATGCCAACTAAACTTTAGAATGTCCAATCAAGAAATAAAAGTTCCAAATATAGGTGATTTTGAAAATGTAGAGGTAATTGAAGTTTTAGTTTCTGAAGGTCAATCAATTTCAAAAAACGACCCATTGATTACAATTGAAAGTGACAAATCTAGTGTCGAAATTCCAGCCTCTTATGAGGGCTTAGTTAAATCAATTAATATTAAAGTAGGAGATAAAGTTTCAGAGGGAGATTTAATATTAATTTTAGAGAACACATCAAAAATAAAAGAAAACGTTAAAGAAAAACCACAAACCGAAAAAGAGTTTAAAAAAATCAAAGTAATAAAACCAGAAATTGAACAAATTTTAAAAAACAATAATAGTGTCACAGATATTTTGCCTGCAAGTCCAAAGGTTCGAAAATTTGCAAGAGAACTTGGTGTAGATATTAATCAGGTTGAAGGAAGTGAGAAAGGTGGAAGAGTTATTGAAGATGATGTTAAAAGATATGTCTCATCTAAACCTAAAAATAATAATGAAACCAAACAAAATAAACAAGATAAAATAAAAAATGAATTTAAACATTCTGATTTTGGTGAAACTGAGATTAAAGACATTCCAAGAGTAAAAAAATTAGCTTCAAATTATTTAGTTAATTCCTGGAACACTATACCCCATGTAACAAATCATGATGAAGTTGATGTTACAGAAATGGAAAATTTTAGAAGTTCTTTAACTGATATTTATACGGGGGAAAAAATAAAAATTACTCCTTTAGCATTTATAATAAAAGCGCTTGTCGCTTCATTAAAAAAATTTCCAAGTTTCAATTCATCCATTGATGATATTGATAACGGAAAAATGACACTTAAAAAATATTATCATATTGGAATTGCAGTCGATACACCTAACGGATTAATGGTTCCAAAAATAAGAAATGCTAATAATAAGAAAATATCTCTACTAGGTAGAGAGTTAAAAGAAGTAAGTGAACTTTGTAGAAATCTTAAAATTGATAAAAAAGAATTATTTGGTGGATCGATGACCATCACTAGTTTAGGAGGAATAGGTGGATCTTTTTTTACACCAATAATAAACTTTCCAGAGGTTGCAATTCTTGGAGTTGGTAAATCACAAAAGAAGCAAGTATTTATTGATGGAAAGTTTCAAACACGAATAATGTTGCCAATATCTTTATCTTATGATCATAGAATTATTGATGGAGCAGAAGCTGCAAGATTTAATAATGATTTAAAAGAAAATCTAGGCAACAATTTTGCGTATAAATTAGCAATATAATTTTTCAAAAAAATAAATTAAATTTAAAAAATGATAGAAAATATTAAAATTTTACCTGATAGTTTGCATGTAAAATTTAAAAATAAGCTTGATGATAAATTTCCAAACATTTGGTTAAGAGATCACGCAAAAGATGATGAAAATTGGGATCAAAGAAGCCATCAAAGAAAAACACATACTGCCAACTTGGACCCAAAATTATTTATTGAAGAAGCATCTGTTAGTGAAAATGGTGACTATATTAATATTCTTTGGTCAGATTCTAAAAGTGTTATTAAATACTCAACTGAATTTTTACAAAATAATTCAATAAAAAAAGATACCAAAAATCAGAAATTTTTTTTATGGAAAAATGAAGATATAAATGAGCAAGTTTATTTAAATTATAACGATGTATTGTCTAAAGATGGTTTTAAATTTTTTTTAAAAAATTTATACGAATATGGCTTTTGTGTAATAACTAACTGTGAAACTAGTATGAAATCTGTTGAAACAATTGCAAACAAGATTGGGTATGTAAGACAATCTATTTTTGGAGGATTGTGGGAATTTGAGTCAAATGAGAATATGGCTGATAGTGCTTATACTCAAGAGGAACTTAGACCGCACACCGACTCTACTTACAGTAAGGATGCTCCAGGACTTCAGCTATTGTTGTGTTGTGATTATAGTGCAACTGGTGGAGAGTCTATTATGGTTGATGGCTTTAAAATTGCAGAAACGTTAAAAAAAGAAAAAGAAATATTTGATATTCTTTCAAATATAGAAGTTCCAGGAAGATATGTTGGTGATGGTGTAATGCTAGAAGCAAGTAGACCTATTTTAAGATTAAATTCTAAAAAAGAATTGCTTCAAGTAAGTTTTAATAATTATGACCGAGCTGAGTTTAGAATTGAAAATGAATTAATGATCAAATTTTATGATGCAATTAAAAAATTTGATAACTTATCTAATAAAACTGAATTTCAATGGAGACATATTTTAAAACCAGGAGAACTTTTAATTTTTAACAATTGGAGAATTCTACATGGACGAGGCTCTTTTAAAGGAAAAAGAAAAATGTCTGGTTGTTATATTAATATGGAAGATTTTGAAAGTATCTGTAAAATTAACAACCTGTATTAAAATATCTTAAATTTATAAATCAAGTATGACAAAATCTTTATCAATAGTTTGCGCTTTAGTTACAACATTTATTTGGGGAACAGCTTTCATTGCTCAAGATACAGGAATGGACAATATTGGTCCTTTAACTTTTAATGCCGCGCGTTTTCTTGTTGGCTTTATAGCTATATTGCCATTTGCAATATTATTTGAAAAAAAAAAAATTATTAGTCAAATTAACGTAAATAAAAAAAAATTTTTTAAATATCTTGTCTTTATGGGCTTTTCACTATTTTTGGGCACATCTTTGCAACAAGCCTCTCTTCAATACACAAACGTTGCAAATGCTGCTTTTTTTACTGTTTTTTATGTACCTTTAGTCCCGTTATTATTATTTTTCATGTACTCTCAAAAAGTTCATTGGAGTATTTGGCCCTCCATTGGTCTTTGTGTGTATGGTGTGTATTTATTGAGTAATTTTTCTGATGCAGAAATCATGAAAGGTGATGCTTTAGTAATTTTATGCTCATTATTTTGGGCTTTTCACATAATTTTTGCGGGTAAATTCATGAAAGTATTTGATATCCCAATGTTTTATGCTGCATTGCAAGCAATATTTGTAGCGACATTATCAATTATTTCAGCTTATACTTTTGAAGATGTTATATTATCAAATATTCTTTTAGAAAGCTCATCTATAATTTATGCTGGTGTTTTATCTGGTGGTATTGCGTTTACTCTTCAAATGTTTGCACAAAAAAATATAGAAGAAGCTCCAGCAGCAATCATATATTCTCTTGAGGGAGTTTTCGCAGTAATTGCAGCCTGGATAATCTTAGACCAAATACTAGATATCGATAATATTATAGGATGTATTTTAATATTAATGGCTGTTATTTTTTCTCAACTTGCTCCTGAAATTAATAAAACTAAATATAAATTATAAAGAATAAGACTAAAGCTATTATAATTCTATAAATTACAAAAGCATTCATAGAAAACTTATTAATGTATTCTAAAAAAAATTTTACTGTTGTAAAAGAAAAAATGAATGAAGATACTATTGCAATGATTACCAAATAGTTAAATTCAAAAGATTTTTCAAATACATCTTTTAATCCAAGAAAGCTTGCTCCAGCTAAGGCTGGTATTGAAAGTAAAAAAGAAATTTTACTTGAGTCTACTCTGTTAAATTTTAAAATTCTCGCAACTGTTATTGTGATGCCTGCTCTACTTACTCCAGGTATGAGTGAAAATATTTGAAATAATCCTATTATAAGAATTGTTTTAATATTGAGGTTTGAAGAAATTTTTTTATCAATACGACTTTGGTCAGCAATATATAAAATAACACCAAATATTAAAGTTGCCCAAGCTATTACCTTGATATTTCTTAAACTATAAATGATACCTGTTGTATATAAAATATACCCAACAATTATAAGTGGTATGGATCCAAAAATGATTAAACTTAAAAGTCTTTGATTATTTTTAATATCTAATAATTCTTTTCTAAAAAAATAAATTATTGCAAACAAGGAGCCTAAGTGAAGACTAATATCAATCAATAAGGAGCTAGATTTAAATTCGTATAAACTTGAAACTAATATTAAATGTGCTGAAGAGCTTATAGGCAAAAACTCTGATATACCTTGTATTGCTGATAGAATTAAAACTTCTATAATATTTTCAAACATTTAATCTTCGTAGCTTAAAAAATATTTATTTAAAACAATTCGATTTATGCATAATAGGTATGCATTTATTAGAAATACCATATATTTAAGGTTTAAAAACTATAATTAGGTCATAATATATGACCTATTTTATACTTTATTTAATAAAAACAACATATAACTTGCTAAAAATTATAAATATTATGAATGATAAAATGCTTAAATTTGTTGAAATAGGTCAACAAACTCCACCTAAAAGAGAGGTTGATAAAAGAAAAGGTGATTTCAATGAAATTTATGATGAGTTTATAAATGATAAGGCAAAAGAACAGTCTAGCAGATGTTCTCAGTGTGGAGTCCCATTTTGTCAAGTTCATTGTCCCTTAAGTAATAATATTCCAGATTGGTTGAAATTAACCGCGGAGGGTCGTCTTAAAGAAGCTTATGAAGTATCTCAAAGCACAAATAATATGCCAGAGGTATGTGGAAGAATTTGCCCTCAAGATAGGCTATGTGAAGGAAATTGTGTTATCGAGCAATCCGGCCACGGCACAGTAACAATAGGTTCAATAGAAAAATATATAACTGATACAGCATGGGATAAGGGTTGGGTAAAACCTTTTAAAGTAAAAAGAGAATTAAAACAATCTATCGGAATAATAGGTGCTGGTCCTGCAGGAATGGCTTGTGCTGAAGAACTTCGAAAATCAGGTTATCAAGTTACTATCTATGATAGATACGATAGACCAGGTGGTCTATTAATTTACGGTATTCCAAACTTTAAATTAGAAAAATTTGTTGTTGAAAGAAGAACAAAGCTACTAAGAGATACGGGCATAAAATTTGTTCAGAACTTTGAGGTTGGAAAAGATAAAACTTTATACGAACTTAGAGAAAAACACGATGCAATACTAATTGCAACAGGAGTTTATAAAGCAAGAGAAATAGATATACCTGGGCACAATCTTCAAAATATTTTTCCCGCAATGGATTTTTTAACTGCATCTAACAGAAAAGGTTTGGGTGACAAAGTTAAATTATTTGATGACGGAACTTTAAATGCTGAAGGAAAAAATGTTGTTGTTATTGGTGGAGGTGATACAGCCATGGACTGTGTGAGGACATCGGTAAGACAAAAAGCTAAATCAGTAAAATGCTTATATAGGCGTGATCGAGAAAATATGCCAGGATCAGCAAGAGAAGTAGGAAATGCGATTGAAGAAGGAGTAGAATTTGTTTGGTTAACAAACCCAAAAAGTTTCGTCGGATCAAATAAAGTTGAAGCAGTGGAAGTTAATAAAATGAAATTAGGCATACCTGACTCCTCAGGTAGAAGAAGACCAGAAATTGATAAGGGATCCGAATATAACATTCCAGCAGATCTAGTAATTAAGTCTTTAGGGTTTGATCCTGAAAATCTACCTAAGTTGTTTGATGCTAAAGAGTTAGTGGTTTCTAAATGGGGAACTTTAAAAATTGATTTGAGATCAATGCAAACTAATTTAGACGGAATATTTGCAGCAGGTGATATTGTAAGAGGGGCCTCACTTGTAGTATGGGCGATTAGAGATGGTCGAGATGCAGCTGCTCAAATTGAAAAATATTTACAATTAAAAGTAAATAAAAATAAATCAGTGGTGGCGGCATAAATCTAATGAGAAATTATAAAAAAAATAAAAAAATTTTAGAAAAAAGTTTTAATTATTCTCCTGAGATGGAACATGACGCATGTGGAGTGGGTTTGATTGCATCTACCAATGGAAAAAAATCTAGAAAAATTGTTGAATATGGCATTGAGGCACTAAAAGCTATTTGGCACAGAGGAGCTGTAGACGCAGATGGAAAATCTGGTGATGGAGCAGGGATTCAAATAGAAATTGCGCCTGATTTTTTTAAAGAAAAAATATCAGCAACCGGACACACTCTTGATGAAAGTAAAAGAATTTGTGTGGGAATGGTTTTTCTTCCAAGAACAGATTACTCCGAACAAGAAAAATGCAGAGAAATTATCGAGTCAGCTCTATTAGATGAAAACTATTATATATATGGGTGGAGACAAGTGCCAATTAACTCTAGTGTATTAGGTAAAACAGCTGATCAAAATCGTCCAGAAATTGCTCAAGTAATGTTTAAAAAAAATGAAACATTGCATACCAACGATCTCGAAAGAGATTTGTTTGAGACAAGAAAAAAAATTGAAAAAGTTGCCAGGGACAAACAAATAAGGGACTTTTACATCTGTTCATTTAGCTCAAGGTCCATTGTTTATAAAGGTATGTTTTTAGCTGAAATGCTATCTGAGTTTTACCCTGATCTTAATGATGAAAAACTAACTTCAAGATTTGCAATTTTTCATCAAAGATACTCCACCAATACTTTCCCTAGTTGGGATCTAGCTCAACCTTTTAGAACTTTAGCGCACAATGGAGAAATAAATACAGTTAAAGGAAATATAAACTGGATGAAAATTCATGAGCAGGATATGTCTAGTCCACTTTTTAAAGATGTTAAAAATTTAAAACCAGTTATCCGAAGCTCTTCTGACTCAGGTGCTCTCGATAATGTCTTTGAACTTTTAACTCATTCAGGAAAATTAGCACCATTAATTAAATTAATGATGATTCCAGACTCATGGTCAAAGAGAAGTAAAACAGTTCCAAAAAACCATCAAGACTTGTTTAATTTCCTTAACAGCACAATTGAACCCTGGGATGGTCCAGCCGCTATTTGTGCGACTGATGCTAAGTGGGTTTTGGCTTCTTCAGATAGAAATGGGTTAAGGCCACTTAGGTATTCCATAACCTCTGATGATTTATTTTTTGCTGGATCAGAAACTGGGATGATTAAAATTCCAGAGGATAAAATTATTGAGAAAGGAAAACTCGGTCCTGGTCAAATAATAGCTATTGATTTAAAAAAAGGAAAATTATTCAAGGATAAAGAAATAAAAGATCTTTTAGCTAAAGATTATAAAAAATATAATAAGCAAATAATAGATTTAGACAAAAAAATTTCATCTGATAATGAAAAACCAAATTTTTTAAATGAAGAATTAAGAAAACGTCAGTACTTGTCTGGATTAAGCATTGAGGATTTAGAGTTGATACTTCATCCAATGGCGGAGGAAGGTAAAGAAGCATCGGGTTCAATGGGCGATGATACACCTGTTGCAGTTTTATCGAGTCATTTCAGACCTGTGTCACATTATTTTAGACAAAACTTTAGCCAAGTTACCAACCCGCCAATCGACTCATTGAGAGAAAATAAAGTAATGAGTTTAAAAACAAGATTTGGAAACCTAGGTAATATTTTAGATTTTGATAATCTTACAGAAGAAAATATTTACGTTTTAGATAGCCCAGTGCTTACTAATTCACAATTCACAAAATTTAAAAAATTTTTTGCAAAGAAAATGAAAGTTATCGACTGTACTTTTGATATTGAAAAATCTCTTAAAGATAGAATTGAGTCGATTAAAGAAGAAGCAGAAACGGCTGTTAGACAAGGAAGCACCTGCTTAGTTTTATCTGATAAAAATATATCAAACAAAAAAGCGAGCATACCTAGCATATTAACTGTAGGAGCAGTTCATTCCCATCTAGTAAAGCATGGTTTAAGGGGTTACTGTTCTTTAAACGTTGAATGTTCTGACGCAATGGATACGCATTCGTTCGCCATTTTAATTGGAGTTGGCGCTACAACTGTTAACCCATATTTAGCAATAGACAGTATTTACCAAAGATTTGAAAAAAAATTATTTGGTCAATCAGATTTTAAAACTTGTGTAAATAAATTTAAGAAATCAATTGATGCCGGCCTCCTAAAAATAATGTCAAAGATGGGAATATCAGTAATTAGCTCTTATAGAGGGGGATGTAATTTCGAAGCAGTGGGTTTAAGCAGAGCAATAGTATCAGACTATTTTCCTGGCATGTCCTCAAGAATTTCAGGAATAGGGATAATTGGAATTGAGAAAAAGATTAAAGAACTTCATGAAAAATTTAATACTAAAAACGTATTTACCTTACCTATCGGCGGCCTATATAGATTTAGAAAAAGTGGCGAAGATCACCAGTATCAAGGTAAATTGATCCATTTGTTGCAAAGCGCTGTTGGCAGCGGATCTTATGAATTATATAAAAAGTATTCAGCTGGAATTCATAATTTACCTCCAATATGTTTAATTTTTCGGAAAGCTGCTTGCATAAAGACTAATCCATTCTTCTGTTAGCTTTTCTCGACTTAGGAAAGGACCTTCTTTATAACGTTTGTCGTTTAAATAAAGTTCTATATGACATATCTGTTCAACTATCCTTAGTTTTTGACTATCTTCAGCATTTAAAAGCCGTATACCTAATTCATAATCATTATGAGTCTCTTTTACCATGACAGTCTTACCCAAAAAACGATGTGTTTCTATACGCATTGGTATGGTTATTTCAAGAATGCCACCTGGTTTTTGATATTCATCGGATGAGAAGGTTAAACCTATATTTGAAGTCTCTGATACTTTGATTTTTGTTCGTTCCCAGAAATGTAAACGCCTAATTTGAAGCGGAAAACGGTCGGGATGTTTAATAAATCCCACGAGTAATTCATTTTTAAAATCTATCGATTGACCCGGTGGCATAGGAGGGGATATCGACCCAACTCGAGGTTGATAAGAATTACGATTTAGACGCGCATCAGTTAACATAATGATCTCGAAACAAACTCAGCAAATTACTATAGAATAGTTTTATGATATTATTGAGTTTAAATCAAGTAAAAATTTAACTACATCAAGTCTTTATCGTTTTTATCTAGTAATTACATTAGAAAGTTGAGTTAATGATGATCATTTAAACTATTGATTAAAATAGAATTTTAAATAATAAAATCATTTATTTTCTCTAGATTAATAATGTTTTTATAATTTTGACATATCATAATGGGTCTGATTCTATACGATGATAAATATAGGACGCGACTGATATAGCAATTAGTAAAATCACATTGCTTAATGAATGTATCTCAATATAGACAGAGAAAGTCATAGCAGAATCATCAGTTTTATTCAATTAATGAAGAGGAGAACAACATGAAGGTTATGGTAGGTTTAGTCATTATCATACTGATAATTTTTATGGCTAATTTGTTCTGGCCATCAAACCAAACTAATAATCGCAAACTGTCATCAATAGAAAAGGGTCTAGAGAAAAGTGAAATTATAGAAGGCACTGCTAATGAAAATGTTATTTTACATGCTAATCTTAACGAGCCTAGTGATGATGAAAAAATAAAATTAATGAAAGCTGAATATCTAATCCTTCAAAAAGAGCGAAAAAATTTAAAACGCCGACTTTCTCGTTTAAAGCATGATATGTGGGGTCTAAGTTTCGTTCCAGAGGTCGCAAAGAAAATGAGTGAGATAATGCTGAATTCGTATAAGCTAATAAAAAATCCAGATATGTTGGGAGCTTTTTCGAGCGTTAAAGAAATTCAAGATGAAAGAGCAAAAATCGAGTTTTCGAAAAACTCAATTAAACAAGTACGCGAATTTATAGACAATAATCAAAAGAGTACCTCAGTAACAGGTTAACTAGCATTTATACAAATTCAACAACATAATTTTTTTTGGGCTATTTATTAATTTTCATCTGCAAAACATTATTTCCAAAGATTAAAATAATAAACACGTTTGAATCTAATATGGCTAGGTTTAGCCAACAGGTCTAGGTATTGACTACGATCTTCTTTTTTTAATGCAGCAGTTGTATTTGGTTGATGATGTTTTTGTGCAGCCACATTTTGAATAGTTGATTTTACTACTCGAGATTTGCAAGTTCCAAAATAAGATTAGGTATATCTTTGTGTTTGCCAATAAATGATGATAGACGAAATCGACAATCTGGATATTGAGCATTAGCTTCTTTTATAAGAGCTGGGATATCACATGTGACATGGTTTCCCGAATTAAGGAAATAAGGAAATATAGTAATATCAGATGCACCATAGGTGATCATATTCTCAATACACTGAGTAAGATCAGGTTCTGCTAATTCTAAAAAAGCATACGCAGTGATATCGTATTCATTATCAGAGCACTTTTCTACTTGTTTAGCTAGCGACGCGATCTCTGCATTAGATTCTTGTCTTCGGCTGCCATGAGCCAAGATAATGAGAGTATTCATGTTATTCAAGCTGAATTATTTTTGCTTTTAAAGATTGCTCAAATTTAGTATCAATAGCACCGTCATTTTTTTTTGCTTTTTTTAACATTTCTTGTGAATTCATGAAGTCATTTTGTAGAAAATAAGATTTTGCCCAAGCTTGATAAGCATAAGCTTTCAGACGCTTGTTTGTTGTTTGGCTCGCCTGATGAGATAAATTATTTGCATCATTAAATAATACTTTTTGTAGTTGATTCTCCTTAGTTAATGCACATTTTGTGGTTGTATATGCGTAATCAGCGAGAAAACCACTTTCTATTAAGCCTTTCTTATAAGCTTGCGTAAACATTTCCATGGCTTTACAGAACTTCTCTTCATTATTGTAGAGTAAACCATAGCCAAGATAGATATATGCATTCTTCGAGTTTAATAACCATGCTTCGTTAAATCGTCGCATCGATTTATCAAACTTATTCTGACTATACATTTCAAAACCACGTTCAACATAACCTTCTGCTGCGTGTTCACGACTGCTAAATGACTTCATAGCTTTAGCGATAAATCTATTATCTTTTTCTACTATTACAGAACTTTTCTCTCTTTTTTTCTCGCCATACATCGGTAATAAACTATTATTAGCAGTTACTAATATAGAATTGGTGGTGATTAAAAGTAGACTTATTATTTTAAGTGATTCTTTATTCATAGAAGATTCATAGATATTATTTTCTATCTGCTCTTTAATAGATTTTTAAGATATTCGCTAATACAAAACGTCATGTTTTTCATATTATACTGATTTTCTAATAAATAAATTATACCTTGGTTAATGTGTGATTCGGATAGTTTTTTTAAAATAATTGTATTCTATTACAAATATATTTTGCAGATCAGGTGATTTCGATACAATATTATTAAATAAAAAAGAGGATTGACATAGCTAATTCCACATGATGTCTGTGTGTTCTAATGATGTTGATTAGAACAAGGATATTAGAAACTTCTTTATTGATGATTTTATCAGCAAAACAAGTTATCTACTGCAAGCAAGTCTATCTTGAAATGCTCTATATGCAATTTGAGAACTACAAAATTTACATGATTGTGGCTAGACAGAAAACTATCTTCATCTCGTCTAATATGATTAGTATTATGAATCTTTAATATTATCTGCAAAAGTTTTAATGTTAGTTATGAAGTGATTCGTTATCATACAACTTTTACAATAATTAAAAGATGTGACATTTTTATGTATAAACAAAAAAAACCCATTTTCACAAAACAAAAATCAGCTTTCGGCTCATGGGAATCAACGATCACGACTGACTTGATGCTTAATAATAGTGTTAGTTTGGGTGAGATTAGTCACTTTGGCGATGATGTATATTGGGTTGAAATGCGTGCTAATGAGGGTGGTCGTTATGTTGTTGTTAAACAAACAATCGATGGAAAGAAAACAGATGCTATACCTCCTGAATATAACGCGCGCACTCGCGTGCATGAATATGGAGGTGGCTCATATCTAGTGACAAAACGAGGAGTAGTCTTTTCTAATTTCGACGATCAATCTTTATATCTAGTTGATGCTAATAATTTTTGTAAGAAACTAACGACTCAAGAAGGTTGTCGCTATGCAGATATGATCTATGATAAGTATCGGGAACGATTAATTTGTATTCGTGAAGACCACTCAGAGAAAACTAAAGAAGCAGTTAGTTCAATAGTTGCAGTGCCTTTAGTAGAGCTTGGAAAAGAAACCACACTTCAATGCGGTGCTGATTTCTATTCTAATCCAAGACTAAGTAATGACGGACAGAAAATATGTTGGATTAGTTGGTTTCATCCCAATATGCCATGGGATAATACAAGTCTATTTATAGCTGAAATTGATGGGGTAGGCCAAATAGGAGAAGCAAGTTTAGTGGCTGGAGGCAATGTCAATGAATCAGTTTGTCAACCATCATGGAGTCCCGAGGGTATACTTTATTTCATATCGGATAAAAATAATTGGTGGAATTTATATCGATTAGATGAATATGCTATTGAATGCGTTATTGAACTTGATGCAGAGTTCGCTGTACCTCAATGGTCTTTTCGTGAATCTAATTATGATTTTATCGATTATAATTCGATTATTTCAATATATCGTCAACAAGGCCTGGCGTATATTATGATCATCAATACGGATAAGAAAACATTTGAGACATTATCGCTTCCATATACTGATATTGAATCATTAGTATGTAAGAAAAATAATGCATACTTTCTAGGTTCATCGCCGACAGAATTCACATCGATTATTCAATATGAGATTAAACAAAAAATAATTAATGTGATTCAAAAATCGAACGCTATTTGTCTAGATAAAGAATATATTTCTGTCGGTAAAAGCATCAGTTTCCCTGTGGATGAATATAAACATGCCCATGCTATTTTTTATCGGCCACAAAATAGATATTACACAGGTTTGGATGATGAAAAACCTCCTTTGGTAGTCATGAGTCATGGCGGGCCAACAGGAGAATCGCATAATGGACTTAAAATGGTAGTGCAGTTTTTCAGCAGCCGTGGCTTCGCTGTGCTTGATGTTAATTATGGAGGTAGTAGTGGTTATGGTCGAGAATATCGACAACGTTTAAACGGCAACTGGGGCATAGTAGACGTAAATGATTGTAGTAAGGCTGCATTGTATGTCGCTGAAAAGGGGTGGGTAGATAAAGAACGTCTAGCGATACGTGGGGGTAGTGCAGGCGGCTTCACGACACTTGCTGCATTAGCATATACTGATGTATTCAAAGCAGGTGCCAGTCATTATGGTGTTAGTGATTTAGAAGCATTGACAAAAGAAACCCACAAGTTTGAATCTCGTTACTTGGATACATTGATTGGTGCGTATCCAGAAGCTCAAGAAGTATACAAAGAACGTTCTCCAGTAAATGCAGTGGACAGGCTCTCGTGCCCTGTCATTTTCTTCCAAGGATTAGAAGATAAAATAGTATTGCCAAATCAGGCAGAATTAATGGTAAATGCATTAAGGCTAAAAGGGATTCCCGTAGTTTATATCGTTTATGAAGGAGAGCAGCATGGTTTTCGACAAGCGAAAAATATCAAAAGGACATTAGAATCAGAGCTGTATTTCTATGCGACAATATTTAAATTTAGATGTGCAGATAAGATTGAACCTATAACGTTTCTTTGAGAATAAAATCATACGAAAAAATAAATATTTAGACTTTCGTTGTCGCTTAAACAGCGGTAAGTTTATTTAATTCAAATAGTTAATCATCGCTTTTGTATATTCTTTTGTGTTTGCTGTTCCTCGGAGATCTATCGTACGTGTATGCGAATTGCTTAATGTTGATTTAATGGCCTCTCGTAGACGATCACCTAAAAGCTTTTCTTCAATATGATCTAACATCATTGCTGCAGCAAGGAGTAGAGCAGTCGGGTTAGCAATACCCTTACCGGCGATATCAGGCGCTGTGCCATGTACGGCTTCAAATATTGCTGCATTTTCACCAATATTCCCACCAGGAGCAAGTCCTAGTCCACCGATTAAACCAGCAATTTCATCAGAGAGGATGTCTCCGAACATATTAGTAGTTAAAATCATGTCGAATTGGGATGGATTAATAACCAATTGCATAGCGGTGTTGTCTACGATGCGGTCTTCAATTTCCAAGCTTGCATATTTTTTTCCTTGCCCCACTTCTTTTGTAGTTTCAAGAAATAGACCTGTTAGTTTTTTCAAAATATTTGCTTTATGCACAATTGTTATTTTTTTGCGATTATTCTTTATAGCATAATCAAAAGTGTATTTTGCAATTTTGCGACAGCCCGATCTCGTGATAATCCCAGATGCTTCTGCAACGGCTTTAGGATCATCGTCAATCGGTATATAATGTTCAACACCAACATAGAAGCCTTGTGTATTCTCACGAATTAAAACAATATCAATATTGTCATGACGGTAAGGATCTTGAAGGTATGAAACCGCTGGTCTAACGTTCGCATACAGTTTAAATTCTTCTCGTAAACGTACATTTGCAGATCGAAATCCATCACCGATTGGAGTGCCTAGTGGTGCTTTAAGAGCAAGTTTTGTTTCTCGAATATTATCCATCATCGCTTTTGGCAGGGGATCTCCAAATTCTTCAAAGGCAGATAGTCCAGCTTTAAATCTATGCCATTTAAACCTCGCACCGAGAACCTCTAGTATTTCTATTGTAGCGTCAAGAATCTCTGGGCCAATACCATCGCCTTCGATTAGTGTTGCGGGTATAGTTCTGATTATAAAGCTCCCTAGGTATTATTAAATAGTGAAATATTTTGTTTCAGAAAAGTATACTTAATATATATTATAGTTGATAATTTCCGTAATGACTTTTTAAGGTCTACTGTTCTTTTACTATTTTTTATTCCGGCAGAGATATTAAATCGTTTAATATCTCTGCAGATTCATTTAATAAAATATCTATTGAATCATCTTCTTCACTTTCTTTATCAGATGCTTCCAATTCTTCTCTAATATCATCCAATGGAGGTAAGCCTTTCTCAACACGCATTGCATTCTTAATATCTTTATTTGCACTTAACAATTCTTCCCGTTGTTTAGTACGTTTACTTTCTAGCAATGAAATCTCTTTTTTATTGCTAGCATCACGTTTCACGTTCAAATCATCCATTAATAACTGAAATAATTTATTATTTTTGATTCTTTTCTCATGACTTGATTTAGCAATTTCAAACATTTCCACAGGTGCATTGAGTGGATAGTATCGAGCTGGTTTAACTTGGTCCCATGGTAATGCATTTTCATAAGCACTCTCTCCCTGATCAGAAGAATATACCGCGGTTGGGAAAATTATATCAGGGATAACACCTTTATGTTGATTACTACCTCCACTCACACGAAAGAATTGTGCAATTGTTGTTTTTAAACGTCCATGATCTTCATCGCTATCTTCAATAAAGTTATTCAGATCAACAACGTTCTGCACGGTGCCTTTACCAAAGGTTGGCTCACCAATAATGATACCTCTTCGATAATCTTGGATAGCACCTGCAAAAATTTCAGAAGCTGACGCACTATTACGATCCACCAAAACTGCTAATGGGCCGGGGTAGATGATGCCGGGTTCTGGATCATAGTTGATATCAACGCGGCCGGAAGCGTCCTTGGTTTGAACAATAGGCCCTCTGTCTATAAAAAGACCGGTTAATTCCAGAGCTTCAGATAAGGAACCGCCACCATTACTGCGTAAATCAATGATTAATCCGGAAATATTTTCTTTAATCATAAAAAACCTTCTACTCTTAATAGTTACCTTCGAAGGTAATAACTCTTACGCCGCCGCCAGACCGTCTATGAACCAGTTGAGGTGCGCCCGTAACTGCCTCGCCGCCGGGTACTTCATATCCCTCGGCACACCGACCCTATCCCGCAGGTACGCCAGGCTCGCCGCCGTCTCTTTACCCGCGTACGTACCTGTAATACACAAACGTGTCAGTCCAATTGCCCATAAGTGTGCTACGAATGAAGGTACAAATGAAGATTAAAATAAACGCACCGTTCCAGTCGCACACGCGGGTGACCGATTGTCCAGGTTCGCCTCCTGTAAGAAGGTAAACACGATCGACATCAGTCTAATAATAATCGCCGATGCCGATGCAATGCGTAAATAAAAGTATAAAAAGAATCGCACCGTTTTCGCTGAGCAACTCGGCACATACTCTTCGAAGCGCCGCGTCGACCGCCGGTACGTACTCATCGTCGGGCCGCGCGGTCGGGTCGGACAGCGGCGCGGAGACTGGCTTGTCACCCCGGCGCCCGCACCCTCGCGCGGCGAACCGCGCCACCGCGGCGTGGTTGGAAACCAGCACGGATGCTGGATACGGGTATATAGGGAGACGTCGGTTAGCGTTTAGCGTTTGGGTTGCATTTGGGTATTTGAGTACGGTGTGGGTATGGATGGATAGTGCTGAACACTACTCACCGGCTTCGAGTCGATCCAGGGTTGCGTTTTCGACGTCGCCCCACCACGGCTCCACGTTCGATTCGTCCTTCAGGGGTTTCAGCGGCAGCCTGTAATGATGAACAAAACGCGCCGTCGGGTCATTATAA